>VSSQ01000033.1_pt1 | contig 251196 bp, 181 predicted proteins | sample 4763081 | NCBI WGS metagenome assembly VSSQ01 (sample SAMN12137344, study PRJNA551015) | bioreactor metagenome | isolation source: SDC9 anaerobic chlorinated ethene degrading culture | place: USA: Knoxville, Tennesee | collected 2015-01-01 | reverse complement strand
TATTTTTGCTTGATAAATAAACCTTAACTCATAAAATACAATAAGATATATACTATGAAAAAAATACTTATACTCGACGATAAAGAAGCTATTGCTAAAATCCTTTCTATGTATATTGGGAAAGAGAATGAAATAGTTTGGTTTGATAATCCTCAAAAAGGTATTGTATGGTTAGATCAAGGAAATATCCCAGATTTAATAATTACAGATCTAAATATGCCTATTATGAGCGGAGAAGAATTTTTGAAGTATATAAAACAAAATCAGATGTATAGAGAAATTAAAGTAATAATTCTTTCAAGCAATGATAGTACTACTGAGAAAATAAGACTTTTAGAAATGGGAGCTATTGATTATATAGTAAAACCATTTAATCCAGTTGAATTAAATCTAAGGGTTAAAAAATTATTATGACCTCATCAAAACAAAAAAATAACATAGAATTATTTAAACTCCCTCTCTGGAAAAGAATTTTTGATATTTTTTTCTCTTTATTTGCAATTATATTTTTAAGTCCATTATTTATCATTATTTCAATTGCAATATATTTTGAAGATAGAGGAAAGATATGTTATTGTCAAAAAAGAGCAGGAAGCAATTTTAAAATATTTAATTTTATCAAATTTCGCTCAATGTATATTGATGCCGACAAAAGATTAAAAGAGTTTGCAGAACTAAATCAATATGAAATAGAAAATGAAGAAGAGAAAAAAATTGAGTTCCATAATATTAAAGTTTCAGATGATGGAATTTTAATTAATGAGAATACATTAATTGATGAGAATACTATTATTAATGATGAGAACGTGATTATTAATAATGAAGAGGTAAAAGATGAAAACTTATTGTTTGGTGATGATTTTACTGTTGTTGCTAACGATTTTGCAATTTTTCAGAATAACATAAAAAGAAATAGTTTTAAAAAGCTTGAAGGAGATCCACGAATCACTAAAGTTGGCAGTTTTATACGAAGATATAGTATAGATGAATTACCACAGCTAATTAATATTCTTAAAGGAGATATGTCTGTTGTTGGGAATAGACCACTACCTCTTTATGAAGCAGAGCTTTTAACTAATGATGAATATATTGAACGTTTTCTCGCTCCAGCAGGTCTTACAGGACTTTGGCAGGTTGAGAAAAGAGGAGATGCGGGGAAATTATCAGCAGAAGAAAGGAAGCAACTTGATGTAAAATATTCAAGAGAATTTAATTTTTGGATGGATATAAAAATCATTTTAAGAACATTTACTGCCTTTATTCAAAAGGGAGATGTATAAATAAAAATAAGGACATTAATGAAGAAAAACAAAGCTTTAATTGGATTGATTTTACTTGTAATAGGATTTACAAGTAGTAAAATATCTTTTTCTCAGGATTCTATAGAAAATCAAATTGTATTAAAGGATTTCTCAAGTCTAATTCTACCTCCAATTGATAGCTTATTCTTATCCTTAGAAAACAATCCTAATATTAAAGCTCAAGATTATAGAATATTAGAACAAGAGTCCGTTATAAAATCTCAAAAAAGAGAATGGATTAATTATCTTCGTTTCTCGTCCTCATACCAATATGGATACCAAGGAGCAGAATCCTTAGTACAAGGATTTCTAATTCCGGCTTATTATCAAACCTCCGAAAACGCACAAAACCTTTATCATGTAGGAGTCTCACTAACCATACCATTTGGAGATATAATAGACAGAGGGAATAAAGTGAAAAAAGAAAAAATACGATTAGGTCAAATCCAAGCAGAAAAAGAAATAAGCATAAATGAACAGAAATTTATAATTATTGAATTATATAATAAAGCAAATGAACAATTAACATCTTATAAAATCAAAGCTGAGGCAAAGAACTATGCTGAATTAAAGGCAAAAATAAGTCAAAAGGATTTTATAAATGGGATTATTAATATAAATGAATTGACTGTCGCAAAACATTCCGAATCTATTGCTATTTCTGATTTCCAAAAATCAAAATCTGAACTAATGATAGCTTTAATGAAATTAGAGATTATCTGCAATTATAAATTTCATATTATAAAACAATTATAAGGAATGAAAATCTTTAAATATATATTAAGAGTAATCTTCAAAAGGAAATGGTATTTAATATTATTCCCTTTAATTGCATCAATAATAGCAATTATTCTAACTAATAATCTTTCAAAAACATTTAGAGTTACAACAACAATCTTCACTGGATTTGCATCTGGTTATTCTATAGAATCTGATGCAAATATCAATATTAATAGAGAATCTGTAAATACTGCAATGGATAATCTAATTAATATAATTAAATCTAAATCAACATTAGAAAGAGTATCCTATTATTTATATGCCGAAAATATGATTTATGGGGATTCTACTAAAGATAACTCTACTATATACAAAGATAATTATATTGAAATTTTTAATCGCACTCCCATTGATGTAAGAAAATTAATAGAAAAAAAATCTATTGAAAATACAGTAAAAAACCTGAGAATTTATAGTCAGGCAAGCCCTAAAAACTTCGTTTATGGACTATTCAATTGGAATCACCAACATTATTGTTTTGATGCATTAAACCAAATTGACGTTAAGAGAGTAGGAAGCAGTGATATGCTTGAGATTTCTTATGAAAAAGATGACCCTGGTATTGCCTATAATACTGTCAAAATTTTAATTGAAGAATTTAAAAAGGAATACCAATTACTTCGTTTTGGAGAAACTGATAGTGTTATCCAATATTTTCAATCCGAATTAGCCAGGGTTGGCAATATGTTAAGAAATAATGAAGATTCTCTTACTGATTATTATATCGATAAAAAGATTATCAATTATACTGAACAAACCAATCAAATTGCTTTTCAGGATAGAGAATATAATTTAGAATATCTTAGATTGAAAATGGACTATAATAGTTCATTAGCTGCTTTAGATGAAATAGAGAAAAGGATGGATATTAATCTAAAATCCATAAAGAATAATTCAAAATTCGTTCAACACTTAAATGAAATTTCTAATTTGAGAAATGAAATTGCTTTTATTGAAATTAATCAGCAAGACACATTAGCTCAGACAAAAAACAAATTAGAAAAACGCAAAAAGGAAATTTCTAATAAAGAAAAAGAAATTAGTCAATTCCTGAATTCATACGTTAGTGATAGATATACTAAAGAAGGGATTTCATCTCAAAATATAATTAACGAGTGGTTTTCTGAACTCATGAAAAACACTAAGGCAAATGCTGAAATTAAGGTATTAGAAAAGAGAAGAGCTGAGATAGACAAGGAATATACTTTTTATGCCCCTGTTGGTTCAACACTAAAAAGAAAGGAAAGAGAAATTAGTTTCTTAGAAAACACTTATTTAAACATATTACAGAATTTGAATTCAGCTTTATTAAGGAGAAAAAATTTACAAATGACCTCGTCCTCAATTAAGGTAATAAATCCCCCTATGTATCCGCTTAATTCAAATCCTTCAAAAAGGAAAATGATTGTTTTAGGAATTACAATAGGTACTTTAATATTTATCCTCTCATATTTTATTATCCTTGAGCTTTTAGATAGAACTCTTAAGAATAAAATCAAGGCTGAATTTTTAATTGGAAAAGAAATTACTGGGGCTTTCCCTGATTCGCCTAAGGGTAAGTATAGGAGACATTATAATGATATATTAGACAAATCGAGGCATTTCTTATTTAATTCAATTATAAATAATCTAACTTCTTCGAATGATAGTCTAAATATTATAAACATTATTAGTAACGAAAAAGGGGAAGGGAAGAGTTTTATTGCAGAGAATCTACTAAAGATATTAAATGAAAAGAACATAAATGCTAAATTGATTACCTATCATAAAGATTTTAATCATGAAGACAAAAACTATTTATTAGCTAATTCAATTGGTGATTTTTGCGAAATTGGTGATGAAAAATTTATTATTATTGAACACCCAGCATTAATAGACTCTAATATACCTGTAAATATAATTAAAGCTTCTAAGATTAATCTATTTATTAGCTTAGCGTCTAAGGCTTGGAAAGATAATGATCAATTACTTTATGATAGATTAGAAAAAGAATGCGGTAAAGAAAACCTTTATATTTATTTAAACAAAACAAGTATTGATGCAACAGAGGTCTTTACTGGACTATTACCTCCATATTCTTGGATAAGGAAATTTATATATAAGATTATTCAACTTGACTTTAAAACTAAATAGTGAAGATATTTGGATATTCCATATCAAAGATTTTACAATTAGTATTTTTAATCCTAAGTGTATTAGTTATTCTGTTTGCTGGACTTAAAATACATTGGGGATTATCTTTAATAATAGGTATAATCCCCTTAATAATTGCTTCATCACTTTTTATTGCCTCCTCCCCATATTGGATATTTATATCATTATTTATATTCAATTATTTTATCATGGGGCTAACCCGATATTTACCCGGGCTAAAAGGTGGAGTAACTATGGATTTGCTTATTCTTTTTATAATTGCCTCTTTAATAATCAATAAAATCAATCCAAAAACAAAATATAATTGGAATAGGGTTAATAATCCTATGACATATTCTATACTTATATGGGTAATTTATTGTTTTTTAGAATTATTTAATCCTCAATCAGTTTCTTCCCAAGCTTGGTTCACAGGTGCAAGAGGGATGAGTCTGTATTTTATTATAATATTCATTCTTTCAACTCTGATTATTAACGACTATAAAAAAGTAAAAGCAATCTTATTTATCTGGTCAATACTTACTATCATTGCATTTATTAAGGTTTATATTCAAAAGAATTATGGATTTGATGTTGCTGAAAAAAGGTGGTTATACGTTGATGGGGGTGCAAGAACTCATATTATTTATTCTGGAATAAGATATTTTTCATTTTTTAATGATGCGGCGACCTTTGGTTGTTCTATGGCTTTTTCTTTTGTAGTTTTTATTATTTCTGCATTTGGGAAAATCAATCTTAAATACAAAATATACTATATAATAGTCTCCCTTATTGCATTATATTCTATGTTTCAATCCGGGACAAGGGTTGCAATGGCAATTCCTTTTATTGGAATTGCAACTTATCTTGTCTTAAGCAAGAGAATAAGGACAGTATTAATATTTGGGGGGATTCTTGTATTTATGTTTGCGTTTTTTAAATTCACAAATATTGGACAGGGAAATAGTAATATTAGAAGAGCAAGAACAGCTTTTAATCCAAGTAAAGACGCTTCATATTTAGTAAGGTTAGAAAATCAAAATAAAATGAAAACCTATATGGTTGATAAACCTTTTGGGATTGGAATAGGATTAAGCGCTGGAAGGGCACAAAAATATGGCTCTTATACAAAGCTATCAGAATTACCAACCGATTCTTGGTTTGTCTTGGTTTGGATAGAAACTGGAATTGTTGGGTTGTGTTTATATATTGGATTATTGTTATTTATTTTAGTATATTGTGCATACATTATAATGTTTAAACTAAAGAATAATGAACTGCGACAATATATGATGGGATTATATGGCGGTATTGCAGGTATGATGATTGCTGCTTATGCAAATGAAGCTTTTACTCAATTTCCCAATGGTTTTATTGTTTATATTGGCCTGGCAATGATTTCGCTTTCACCTTATTTTGACAAAGAAATTGAAGAAAAGGAACAAAAGTTATATAATAGCGTAAGAGAGAGAATCAATTAGTTATATAAAATAACTATTAAATGAACTGAATTTTATGAATGACATAATTATTTCTTTTATTACTGTAAATTATAATGGACTGGGAGATACTATTGAACTTATCACAAGCATTAAAAATACAATTAAAAGCATTAGCTATGAAATAATTGTTGTTGATAATGGGTCTAGAAAGGATGAGCTCACTCCATTAAAAGACCTTTTTGATGATGTTCACTTTATTAAGAGTGAAAAAAATCTTGGCTTTGCAGGAGGTAATAATTTGGGGGTTGATATCGCAAGAGGCAAATACGTTTTCTTTATTAACAACGACACTTATATTTTAGAAGACAATATTAAATACCTTATAGATAGATTAGAAAACAGCGAAAAGATTGGCGGAGTAAGTCCAAAAATTCTATTTCACGAACCTTTTAATACTATTCAATTTGCAGGTTTTACTCCGTTTTCGAAATACACAATTAGAAATAGCATAATTGGATATAGCAAACCTGACAATGAAGAATATAATACAGCAGAGAAAACTCCTTACATTCATGGAGCTGCAATGATTATTAAGAAAGAGGTTATAGAAAAAGTTGGGAAAATGCCTGAAATTTACTTTTTATATTACGAAGAAATGGACTGGTGTGAAATGATTAAAAGAGCAGGATATGAACTTTGGTATGAACCAAAATTTATTGTATATCACAAAGAAAGCCGTTCTACAGGTAAGGATAGTTCAAGAAAGATATATTATCACACAAGAAACAGACTTCTTTTCACATGGAGAAACATAGAGTATAAAAGAAGAAATATTTCTATTTTATATCAATTATTTATTGCAAACCCCATCCATATATTAAAATATTTTTTTAGAGGAAAATTTAAATTTTCAAAAGCAATAATAAATGGAGCATTAGATTTTATAACAATTAAAAATAAAACCTCACAGCAATGATTATAAATACAATTAGAATAATTGAACTTCTTTTATTTATTTTAACAGCATTTTCTGTTGGATATTTATTCTTCTTTGCCTTAATGTCAATGAAGGAAGATATGCCAAGACATAAACAAGCTAAGAAAAAACATAAATTCCTTGTCTTATTCCCTGCTTATAAAGAGGATATTGTAATTATAAATTCTGTTGAAGAGTTTCTTAAACAAGATTATCCTAAAGAATTATACGATGTATTGGTTATTTCTGACCATATGAGTGAGGAAACTGATAATAAAATTATTGAATTAGGTGCCGAGGTTATAAAAGCCAATTATGAAAATAGTTCAAAGGCTAAGGCATTGAATTTAGCAATAGATAATAGAAGGGATTATGATTATGATATTATCATGATAATGGATGCAGATAATATTGTAAAAGGAGAATTTCTTAATGAGATGAATAATGCTTATGCGGCAGGTAGTAAGGCAATTCAAGCACATAGGGTTGCTAAAAACAGAGATACTGATATGGCTATATTAGATGCTGTAAGTGAGGAAATAAATAATTCAATATTCCGCAGAGGACATGTGAGAATTGGAATGAGTTCCGCATTAATTGGCTCGGGGATGGCTTTTGATTTTAATTGGTTTAAAAATCATGTACACTATTTAATTACTGCCGGAGAAGATAAGGAATTGGAAGTATTATTATTAAAACAAGGTATTTACATAGATTTTCTTAATTGGGTATATGTTTTCGACGAAAAAACAAGAAATCAAACTGCTTTTGCTAATCAAAGGCGAAGATGGGTCGCAGCACAATTCGATATCCTCAGGCAATCAATTAAAGATCTCCCTCAGGCAATATGGAAAGGAAATTGGGATTATGCAGATAAATTAATTCAATGGATGATGTTACCAAGAGTGGTTGTGATGGGTTTTTCTTTTAGTTTTGCTATTTTATTGCTTTTTATTGACTGGGTATGGGCAATCAAATGGTGGTTTATTTTTATCCTTTTAATGTATTCTTTTGCTATGGCTATTCCTGATTTTCTTGTAGATAAAAAACTAAAGAAAACTTTCCATAAACTACCTTTAGTCTTCGTTGTAATGGTTTTTAATATTCTTAGAATTAAAGGAGTAAACAAGAAATACATACATACAAAAAAAGGTGTGCAATGAGAATAGGGATTGAGGCTCAAAGAATATTCCGTAAGAAAAAACACGGAATGGATTTCGTTGCTCTCGAAGCAATTAGAGAGATTCAGAAAATTGACAAGTCTAATGAATACTTTGTTTTTGTTGCTCCTGGTGAGGATAGATGTTTGGAAGAAACTCAAAATATGAAGATAATTGAGATATCCTCTTTCGGAGGTTATTTCGGATGGGAACAATATGCTCTTGCAAAAGCATTGAGAAGAATTAAACTCGATATTCTTCACTGCACAAGCAATACTGCTCCTTTATTTTGCAATACTAAGCTTGTATTAACTCTCCACGATATTATCTTTCTTGAGAAATTAGTAAGCAAGAATAAATCTCTCTACCAGAAATTAGGAAGGATATACAGAAGAATTATTGTTCCTAAAATTATACCTAAAGCAAGTAAAATTATAACTGTTTCAAATTTTGAAAGAGATAGAATAAAGGAGTTTTTGAATATAGATAATGATAGAATAATTTCGATTTACAACGGGTATAGCAATCATTTTCAAATTAAAACTAATCCTAAAGAAGTTTATAGTAAATATATAAATACAGATAATTTCTTGTTTTTCTTGGGCAATACTGATCCAAAGAAAAATACTGAACGTACATTATTAGCTTATGAGAAATATGTTTCTAAGGCAGAAAAAGGAAATATCTCCTCACTTCTTATTGCAGATTTAAAAGAAGATATAATTGATGATATTCTTGAAAGAAATAAAATTCAGTATTTAAAGCAATATCTTATTTGTCCCGATTATATTCCTAATACCGATTTACCTTATATATATTCAGGAGCAAAAGCATTTCTTTACACTTCATTACGCGAAAGTTTTGGCATTCCAATTTTAGAATCAATGGCTTGTGGATGTCCAATCATAACTTCAAATACTTCTGCAATTCCTGAAGTTGCAGGTAGTGGAGCAATACTTATCGATCCATATAATATTGAAGAAATTTCTACAATGATTGAAAAATTAATTGGGGATGAAAACTTTAGAGCAAAACAAATAAATTATGGATTAGAAAGAGTTAAACTTTTTAGCTGGGCAAATGCAGCAAGAGAACTTATAAATGTTTATCTCCAAGTATTTAATTAGTAATTTTCTATTATTTTTCCCTTTGAAATAAAATATTTTTATATATTTGCAAAATAGCACATATAATTAATATGGAAATAAATAATTCCGATTATAAGATTTTAATTGTTGACGATGTAAAAGCCAATGTAATGCTTTTAAAAGCTTTGGTAAAGAAAAATGATTTTCAAATTATTGAAGCTTTTGATGGTAAACAAGCTTTAGAAATGTTTGAGGCGCATAAACCTGATTTAATTCTTTTGGATATAATGATGCCTATTTTAGATGGTTATCAAGTTCTCGAAAAGATTAGAACTGGGGATATAAATAATGATGTTTCAGTTATCCTTATTACAGCATTAGACAATAAAGAAGAAGTTGTTAAGGGTTTTAGTGCTGGTGCGAATGATTACATTTCAAAACCATTCAATAACAAAGAATTGGAAGCAAGGATTAGACATCAAATTTCACTAATTGCTGCAAAACAAGAGATTGACCAAAAAACAAAAGATCTTATATCTGCAATAAAGAATAGAGATAAATTATACTCTGTTATTGCTCACGACCTACGTTCACCTCTTAGCAGCGTTAAGATGATACTTAATCTTTTAGTTTCAGAACTTAAAGAATGTGGCATAAGTAAAGATTTATATGAACTATTAGATGAATCTAACAGAACTACAGAAAACCTATTCATACTTTTAGACAATCTTCTTAAATGGACTAAAAATCAAATAGGAAAACTACATCTTTCTATCCAAAAAATTGATATCATAGGAATTATACATGGCTTAATTGACCTTTATAGTTTAATGACACAAGGGAAAAATATTGAAATAAATGTAATTTCCATCTCAAAATCAATAGAAATTTATTCTGACACAGATATATTTAAAACCATCATCAGAAACTTATTATCAAATGCTATTAAGTTCAGTTACTCTGGAAGCAAAATTAATATTTATATTGATGAGAAAAATGATAGTGTTGAGATTTGTGTTGAAGATTTTGGATGCGGAATTCCCCCTGAGAGACAAGCGTTAATTCTTGCAGATAAAGAAATTGGCTACACTTCTTATGGAACGAATAATGAGGAAGGAAGTGGATTGGGATTAAACTTATGCAAAGAGTTTACAGAAAAACTTGGAGGCGAAATTTGGTTTGAATCGGAAATAAATAAAGGCTCAAAATTTTACATTTCGCTACCAAAAGTATTTCCCTCTGCAACTTAAGCAATGTATATAGGATATAATATAAATTATACCCTATATATTTTCAAAAAGTCGGCACTTATTTTAAAAAAGATGCCGACTTTTTTTATTTATGTGCCGATTTTTTTCCATAAGTAAAAGAAAAATATCTTTTTGTTTTAAATTCTTTTTGTGATTTCTTTATAATTGTTGTACCTTTGCACCTCGTTTTAAATTTAACGCATTTAATTGATAAATAATAATATGATAAATATAACTCTACCTGATGGGTCAGTTAAGCAATTTCAAGAAGCTGTAACAGCTATGGATATTGCTAAAAGCATTAGTGAGGGGCTTGCAAGAAATGTTTTGTCTGCTAATGTTAATGGAGAGGTTTGGGATTCAAATCGAATTATTGAAAAAGATAGTACTATTAAGCTAAACACATGGAATGACATTGAAGGGAAAGAAACATTTTGGCATAGTTCTGCCCATCTTTTGGCTTCAGCAATTTCAGAACTATATCCAAACGCAAAGTTTGGAATTGGTCCTTCAATTGAAAATGGATTTTATTACGATATAGATTTTGGTGATTCACAACTTTCTTCAGAAGATTTTGCAAAAATTGAACAAAAGATGCAAGATTTGGTTAAAGAAGGTATTCAAATCAAAAGACATAATATCTCAAAGGTAGATGCTTTAAAGATGTTTTCCGAAAAAGGAGAAACCTATAAAGTGGAATTGATTGAAGAATTAGAAGATGGTACCATTACATTATATGAAAGCGGTAAATTTACCGATCTTTGTAGAGGTCCTCACCTATCTGATTTTTCTCAAATAAAAGCCGTTAAGATTCTTTCTTTGGCTGGAGCTTATTGGAGAGGAGATGAAAAAAGAAAGCAATTAACCCGTATTTATGGGATAACCTTCCCTAAGAAAAAAGAACTTGACGAATATCTAAACCTATTGGAAGAGGCTAAGAAAAGAGATCACAGAAAATTAGGTAAAGAGCTAGAATTGTTTATGTTTTCAGACAAAGTTGGTCAAGGCTTACCAATGTGGCTACCTAAAGGAGCTGCACTTAGAGAAAGGCTTGAAAACTTCCTTAAGAAAGTTCAAAAAGACTATGGCTACCAACAAGTAATCACTCCACATATAGGAGATGTAGGACTATATAAATGTTCTGGTCATTATCAAAAATATGGTCAAGACTCATTCCGTTCCATTACAACTCCAAATGAAGGAGAGGAATATTTCTTAAAACCAATGAACTGCCCACATCATGTTGAAGTTTATAAATTTAAACCTCGTTCATATAAAGACTTGCCATTCCGATTGGCAGAGTTTGGAACAGTTTATCGTTACGAACAAAGTGGAGAATTGCATGGATTAACCAGAGTACGTTCATTTACTCAAGATGATGCACATATATTCTGTACACCAGAACAATTGAAAGAGGAATTTTGTAAAGTAATAGATATAGTACTTTACATATTCAAGACCCTTAAATTTGAAAATTTCACTGCACAAATCTCATTGAGAGATCCTAATAACACAGAAAAATATATTGGATCTGATGAAGTATGGGAAAAGGCAGAAAGTGCAATAATTGAAGCATCAAAAGAAAGAGGATTAGAAACAACAACAGAAATTGGAGAAGCAGCATTTTATGGACCTAAACTCGACTTTATGGTTAGAGATGCAATTGGCAGAAAATGGCAGTTAGGAACAATTCAAGTTGACTATAATCTTCCAGAACGTTTTGAATTAGAATACACTGGCTCAGACAATCAAAAACACCGTCCAATAATGATACACCGTGCACCATTTGGTTCAATGGAACGTTTTGTGGCTGTTTTGATTGAACACACAGGAGGGAAATTCCCTCTTTGGTTGACCCCAGAACAATTTATTATTTTACCAATTAGCGAAAAATTTGAATCATATTCAAAAAAAGTATTATCTTTGCTGGCTAATTTTGACCTCAGAGGCTCTGTTGATGAGAGGAGTGAAAAGACAGGAAAGAAGATTAGAGATGCAGAAATAGCTAAGATTCCTTACATGTTGATTGTTGGAGAAAACGAAGAAAAAGAAGGAACAGTTTCTGTTAGAAAACATACAGAAGGCGATTTGGGAGTGATGAAGATTGAAGAATTTGCTTCTTTGGTTTACTTAGCAGTGAAAAAAGAATTAAATTAAAAGAAACATAAAAAATAATTGTTTAACTAAAAATAGGAGGAATAAATTATAGCAACAATTCCATTTAATAAAAGAGCACCTTTTACAAAGAAAGAAGAACAACACAAGATTAATGACAATATAACTGCACCCGTTGTTCGAGTAGTTGGTGAAAATATTGAGCCAGGCATCTTTAATATTAAAGAAGCTATAAAGATGGCTGATAGTTTGAATTTAGATTTAGTAGAGATATCTCCTACTGCCAACCCACCTGTTTGTAAGATAATTGATTATCAAAAATTCCTTTACGAACAAAAGAAGAAGCAAAAGGAAATGAAGGCTAAAAACATTAAAATTGTTGTTAAAGAAATTAGATTAGGACCTCAAACAGATGATCATGACTTCAATTTCAAGCTAAAACATGCAATTCGCTTCTTGCAAGAAGGTAATAAAGTTAAGGTTGAAGTGTTTTTTAGAGGAAGAACAATTATTTATAAAGATCAGGGCGAGACTCAACTTTTGAAATTTGCAGAAGCTTTGTTGGAGTATGGAAAACCAGAAATGCTACCAAAGCTTGAAGGCAAGAAAATGATGATGATTATTGCTCCTAAGAAATAAGAAAACTAAATAAAATCTACTTGTGAAAGTAGGTAAATTAATAATAAACAAATAAAAAGGACGTAAAATGCCAAAAATGAAAACTAAATCCAGTGCAAAAAAACGTTTTATGCTAACTGGAACAGGCAAAATTAAGAGAAAGCATGCGTACCATAGTCACATCTTAACAAAGAAGACTACAAAACAAAAAAGAAACTTAGCATACTCTGACACTGTTTCTAAAGCAGATGAGGCTAATGTTAAGAAAATGCTTATCATGTAATTATTGCAAATTAACGGAGTTATTAACCATTGTATTTAGCACAAAAAGATTCTAATCGTAATTGATAGAACGCTAATACGAAAAAAAATGAAAAAATTATGCCAAGATCAGTAAATGCGGTTGCATCAAGAGCCCGCAGAAAAAAAATCCTAAAACGCACCAAAGGCTTTTGGGGAAGAGGTAAGAACGTTTGGACTGTTGCAAAGAACAAATGGGAAAAAGGTCAACAGTATGCTTACCGCGATAGAAAAAACAAGAAAAGAGAGTTCCGTGCATTATGGATTAACCGTATCAATGCCGCTTGTCGTCAGAACGAAGTTTCTTACTCAGTATTCATGGGACTACTTCACAAAAACAACATAGAGCTTAACAGAAAAGTTCTTGCAGACTTAGCAATGAATCATCCAGAAGCTTTCACTGCTGTTGTTAAACAAGTGAAGAAATAATTAAATTAAGTTGTTAAATCCCTTAACGAAAAAGAAAAATGAGTAAGCCAGAATTAATGAAATATGTTGACAGCTTAACTGAGAGCAAAGAGTTCCCTAAGTTTAAAGCTGGAGATACAGTTACAGTATCATACAAGATTATAGAAGGAAGTAAAGAACGTATCCAACAATTTAGAGGAGATGTTATACAACTTTCAGGAGAAGGTAAAACAAAAACTTTCACAGTAAGAAAAATCTCTGGAGGAGTTGGAGTTGAAAGAATAATCCCTTTCTCTTCACCATTTATTGAAGAGATTGTTGTAAACAAGAGAGGAGTTGTTCGTAGAGCAAGAATATTCTATCTAAGAGGACTAACTGGAAAGAAAGCAAGAATCAAAGAAAGAAGATACTAATCTTCCCTATTCTATACCAAAAAGCGATAAATCAGAAATGGTTTATCGCTTTTTTATTTGCTATATATTTGAAAAATACTCCGAACAAGGGCTGAATAAATTAATATATTCTCTTGGAGTATATCCGGTAAACTCTTTGAAATTATTTATTAGATGTGATTGGTCATAATAACCAAAATCATAAACCAAATCGTGCAAATCAACATCTTTATACTCTTTTAAATTAGAATTCTGCAATTTAAGCAAAACACTTTGGTAACGAACTATTCTTAAAAAATGCTTAGGATTGATTCCAATATAATCGGCAAAAACCCTATTAAATTGCTTGTCACTAAGACATACTAAAGAAGAAAGCTCCTTAATATTAGCATTGCCTTTTGAATTTTCAATCCTATTAACTGCTAATAATACCCTTTCATAGTTAACTGAAAAATAAGAATTAAACAAGGTTTTCTTTTCTAACTTTCTTATCAAATTATCTTCAAGACAATTAATAATTGATTTATTATCCTTTAAGTCAGAAAGTTTATTCTCCAAATCTAACCAATCACAATTTTTAATATCTCTAATTGGAATAATATTATTCTTTATTTCAGAAATGGGAAAATCGAAGAATGGCTTAGCCCCAAAAGGTTTAAAAACAATGTTTATTAGACGAATCTTCCCCTGAGGAACAACATCAAAGAAAGACGATATTTGCCCACTAACAACAGCTTGGTCTTTGTAGGAAGAATCGTTAATTGAACCTAATGAATTAATTTTTGCACCTAAATAGAGCGTAAACTGAACACAACCATAAGGAATTACCCTTATTGGCTCCACAATATTACTCTCATAATCTAATATCCAATAATATTTTATAAAAGGTTCCAATAAAGTACAAGGTTTAATTATTTCAAAGCTCTCCAAAGCAAAATATATTAATAAAAGGGATAAGACCTAAAAAAGATATTATCCCCTTAATGATTAAACAACTAACTATTTATCAGAATATAAACCTAATTTATTTCCTTCGCAGTCAATGAAAGTTCCAAAATAGCCCATACCCTCACTTTCAATCTTAGTTTTGTCAATGACTTTCTTTCCACCTAAGGAAATAATCTTTTCAAAAGTCTTTTCCATATCCTCACATGTTAGACTAACCAAAACACCCTTATCAGAAGGTTGAATTAAAGATGGGCAGTAAGATATTGCTCCATAGCAATGTCCGTTTTCATCAGTAAAGAATGCCATGCTTTCACTCTCGCACTCCATCACTTGAAGTTCAACATCAAAAACTGTTTGGTAGAAGTTTACCGCTGCTTTAAAATCCAAAGATGGGATTTCAAAAAATGCAATTAAATTTTTCATCATTGTTTAAAATTAAATTTATGAATAGATTAACAATGCAAAAGTATAATGGAAATTCTGACACTAATTGTAAATAACAGACATTATCAATAAAAGGGATAACATTCGTTGGCAAAAATAATAAATAAAATTGTATATTTGCAAGCATATATTAAACTTTATAGCTATAGGTAGAATAAGATTTTAATTTTTATAGTTATCACTTCAAATTTAGAATTTTACAATTATGATAATCACATTAGCAATTCTCGCTTTAAGCATTATATTCTTTATTTCAGGCAAGTTACGTTCAGATATTGTTGCATTATGTGCCCTACTTGCCCTAATGATTGCAGGAATTTTAACTCCACAAGAAGCACTAAGTGGTTTTTCCAATAATATAGTTGTAATGATGATTGGTCTTTTTGTTGTTGGAGGTGCAATCTTCCAAACAGGTCTTGCAAAAAAGATTAGCGATAAAATCATCAAATTGGCTGGAGATAGTCAATCAAAGCTCTTCCTATTAATAATGATTCTAACCTCAACCATTGGGGCTTTTGTAAGCAATACAGGAACAGTTGCACTGCTAATGCCAATTGTTATAAGTGTGGCACTTGGAGCAAATGCAAGTCCAAGTCGTTTTCTAATGCCACTGGCTTTTGCAAGCAGCTTGGGAGGAATGATGACTTTGATTGGAACACCACCAAACCTTGTAATTAGCAACACTTTAAAAGATGCTGGCTATGGAGAGCTATCGTTTTTCTCATTCATGCCAGTTGGCATTATATGTGTTGTTGTGGGTATAGTTGTTCTATTTCCTCTAAGCAAGATATTCCTTTCAAAAGAATACAAAAAGAAAAAGAAAATTGATAAATCATTGGGAGAACTTGCCGATGAATATAAACTATCAGATAATCTTTACAGAGTTATGATTAATGAGAACTCTTCCATAAAAAACCTACGCCTCTCAGACTTAAATATTCCTAAGAATTATCAAATTGATATATTGGAGATAAGAAGAAAATCTCAAGACAAGAATCCTTTTATGAAAACAACTCTTCAAAAATTTGCAGAGGCAACAACAATTATTGAAGTTAATGATGTTTTATATGTTAAGGGACAATTTGAGAATGTATTTAAATTTACCAAAGACAATAACTTAGAACTGATTGAAACAAGTCTTTCAGAAGAAATATCTACAGAATCATCCAATAACTTACGATTCGACTCAATTGGCATAACAGAACTTGTTTTAATGTCCAATTCAAAACTTGTAAACAAGAGAGTTAAGGATTCAGGATTTAGAGAAAAATATAAAGTAAACATTCTTGGCATTCAAAGAAGCGATAAATATATCCTTCAAGACCTTAAGGATGAAAAGATGCACTCAGGCGATGTGCTTTTGGTTCAAGGACAATGGTCAGATATTGCACTTTTGAATGACGAGCAATCCGAATGGTTGGTTGTGGGCAAAACAATTGAAGAAGGCACAAAGATAAAACTAAACTATAAAGCACCCATTGCAGCAATAATTATGCTTTTGATGATTTTGGCAATGGTATTTAACATTTTGCCTTCAGTAACTGCAGTTATGATTGCAGCCGTTTTGATGGTGATTTCAGGATGTTTTACTAATGTGGAAGCAGCCTACAAAACCATTAACTGGGAAAGCATTGTTTTGATTGCAGCAATGTTGCCAATGTCCATTGCAATTGAGAAAACTGGAGGAGCCAATGCCTTTTCCGATATAATTGTATCAACAGCTGGAGGTTTTGGTCCTTATGTTGTTTTGGCAGTTATTTATTTTGCAACCTCACTACTAACAATGTTTATAAGCAATACAGCAACAGCAGTTCTTTTTGCACCCATAGCCTTACAGATTGCACTAACAATTGGAGTTAATCCAACACCAATGCTATTTGCAGTAGCCGTTGCAGCAAGCATGTGTTTTACAAGCCCATTCTCTACCCCACCCAATGCTTTAGTAATGTCAGCAGGACGCTACACCTTTATGGATTACGTTAAAGTAGGTTTGCCATTACAATTGATTTTAGGAATAATAATGATATTCGTATTGCCAATAATCTTTCCTTTTTAAGCAGAAAAGTAGTAACTCAGAAAAGCAAAGCTACAGAGTTACTGATTCACAGAAAAAGAAAATTAATTACATATATCCAAAATAATTTCGTATATTTGCAGATGTAAACCATTCATTAGGTTTATTTAGGACTATTTATCCTAAATTCAATTTCTGGAAATCAAACTCCAATCCCTAAAATATATTAAAAAAAAAGATGCACATCTTTTATAGTGAAAGATGCACATCTTTCGTATCAAAAGATGTGCATCTTTGGGGTAAAAAGTCCTTGATTAAAAAGTTTTTTATAAGGACTTTTTGGATTTATTCGCCGATTAGAGAGAATTATTCCCTATATAAATTTACTTATATAAAGGTTTATTTTTTCATTCTTCCGTTGTGCGGGATTTCCGACTCCCGCACTCTTACATAAACAAAATTTTACCTTTCGCAAAGGACACTAAGGACTTTAAAGACTCTAAGGACATTAAGGTCTTTAAACTCCTTAATCTCTTTAACAATTAATAAGATTACTAGAAGAGCAAAAAGGTTTGCAGAAAAACATAACCATTTAAAAAATAAAGTAGAAAAGAATAAACAATATATAAAAATATTTCCCTACCTTTGAACTTTGGAAACAAATAAAAAGTTAATAGTGAATAAGTACAGAATTGCAAATCCTAATAATAAAGAAGTGCGTGATTGCAAATCCCGCACGACGGAAAAAATAATAATTGTTTGCATATTAACTTTAATAACATTAAGAATATATGGTCAAAAATCAGATGTTCCATTAAATTCTCTTGATTTAAAAATCAAATTAGAAATTAATGAAATGAAAATTTTATTGGATGGACAGATTATCAATCAAACAAAAGAAGGAGAGAGACAAGGTTTATGGATTAACTATGATTTAGATAATTCTCAACACAAAATGTCAATAATTAACTTAGGAGACACTTGCGTCACCACTCTCACATTAGATACTATTGTTATATTGAAAGATAAATTGTTTACTATAAATGAATATGGTGGTTATAATAATGGTAAGAAGATAGGAGAATGGAGAGTCTATAGTAAGGAAAATCACCATTTAAAGTATAGAATTTTCTACTCTAACAAAGGTATTGTTGAAAAAATAATAAGGTATTTCGATAAAGAGCATAAAAACCTGAAAGATAATTTGGTTTATATAATAGAAAGAGACAAAAAAAGTAAAAAATTCATTGTTAAATGGATTAATAATGAATTAAATGAAGAAGAAGTCATATCTATATTTAATTTAAGATAAAGAGTAAGGTAATAAGCCAGATTAGGAGTTAAATGAAACGAAGTAAGAAATGAAAACAATGAAGATATTATTTTTAATAATTATTTGTTCTACGTTTACTAATTTATATTCTCAGAATAAAGATAAAGAATATAATTATCTCTATAGAATAGAAATGGGTGATATTGAACCATCTTTCTTTCCTGAATATTCCAAAAAACTATCTAAAGATTCCATTATTGCAGTAGAATTAAAAATTATATATAAAGATGATATAGACACAAATAAAGATTTTAAATTTGATGATCCAAGATATTATCTTCGCGGATATCAAGATAAGCAAATGATTGAAGGATTTGAAAAGGAAGGGAAGTATTATATAAATATTAGTAGGAATAAAAATGTAATTTTTAAATATCTAAACACTCGTAAAGGGAAATTGGAAAAAGAGCTTCCTTTGTCAACTATTGATTATGTTCCAAAAGGTTATCAATTAAATAAAATTATTATAGAAGAAGGGAAAAGGAATTTAGATATACCTATAATTGAGAGTAAAAGACCTCTTTCAGAAAATGAGATTTCAGAAATAATAAAACTCTTAAGAACGAATCATTTTAAATTAGAAGAACTTGAAATATTCAAAGATAAAACTGCTATTCTATTATATGAAATTTATAAATATGGTTGTATTACAATTTAGGAATAAAAAAAATTAAAACAGAAGAACTTCACGTTTTTAATCAATATTTCTCAACGTTCCTAAATAATATTTCAGACTTTATTTACTTCATTGACAAAGAAGGGAAGATATTATTTTGCTCTCAAAGTTTTGCTCATCTTAACACAAAAACCTCATGGAAGAGTCTTGTAGGAAAAGCTGTAATTGATGTTATACCTTCAGGTTATGCAGATATATATGTTAAGGACGATGCTCAAATAAGCTCTACAGGAGAGGCAATTATTGGTAAAATAGAAAAACATATTAGTTATGAAGGAAGTGATATTTATATTCAAACAAGCAAATGGCCTATTTGCAACGACAATGATGAAGTAATTGGGATTATAGGCATATCGAGAGATATTACTGAGTTTGTTGAGGAGAAAAATAATCTTCAAAATAAAACCAATATGATTAATCTTCTTCTTAACTCTACAGCAGAAGGAATTTATGGTATGGATTTAGATGGCAATTGCACTTTTGTTAATCATGCATGTTTGAAAATATTAGGCTATAATTCAGAAGAAGAATTCTTAAGTAAGAACACTCATAATTTAATTCATCATTCTCATAAAGATGGCTCAAATATGCCTATTGAAGAATGCAAAATAAGATTAGCAACAGATAAAGGTATTGAAGTTAGCTGTGAAGATGATGTATTTTGGAAAAAAGATAATACCAGTATTGCCGTAGAATATTATTCTTATCCACAAATTGTTGACAAGAAAGTTGTTGGTGGGGTTGTTACATTTATGGATATTACAGAAAGAAAAGAAAATGAAAAAAAACTAAAGAATTATAACACTGAACTAAAAAGATTAAATACTGACAAAGATAATTTTATCAGAATACTTGCTCACGACTTGAAGAACCCTCTTAATTCAATTATGGGATTTTCAGAGTTCATACTAAGTAACTATGACGATATTGACGACCACACAATTAAGGAATACTGTTCCATAATCAATGAAAGCTCAATTAAGACATTTGAACTAATGGAAGAAATTCTTCTTTGGCTTAAAGTTCAATCGGGCAAACTTAAATCGAATCCAACTCAATTAGAGCCATATCAAATAGCCGAAAGCATTTCTAAAACATTAATGCCGATTACTCAAAACAAACTTATTACAATTGAAAACAAAATTCCAAGTGATTTAATCATCAAGGCAGATATTAATATGACAAAAACAATAATCCGAAACCTAATATCCAATGCAATTAAGTATAGCCAAGTTGGTGGGAAGATCATAATTAACTCTGAGAAAAGAGATAACGAAACAATTATTTATGTTGAAGATTATGGTGTTGGCATGAGTGAGAAAGAAGTTGAAGATGTATTTCTACCTCACAACACTCAAAGCAAAGAAGGAACAATGGGCGAAAAAGGAACTGGATTTGGACTTCTTATTTGTAATGAATTAGTTTTAAAACAAGACGGAAAAATTTGGATAGAAAGCCAAGAAGGCAAAGGAAGTAAATTTATCTTCTCTCTACCCAACTAAGAAAAGAACTTTTACCTTTAACTTTTTATCTTTTACTTTTTACCTTTCACTTACTGATTATGATAGGGTTCGTTCTTTAGGATTGTAAATGCTCTGTAGATTTGTTCTACAATTAGAAGCCTTATCATTTGATGTGAGAATGTCATTTTTGATAAGGCTACTTTTTGGTCTGCTTTTTTATAAACCTCATCGGAAAATCCAAATGCACCTCCAACCACAAAACAAAGATTCTTAACTCCTGCATTCATATGCTTTTGAAGAAAAACTGAATAATCCATAGATGTAAATTCCAATCCTTTCTCATCAAAGAGTATAATCTTATCATATTTTGAAACTTGTTTGAGTATTAATTCTCCTTCTTTTTCTTTTACAATTTGAGGACTAAGGTTTTTTGTGTCTTTGAGTGAGGGAATTACTATTGTTTCAAAATTGATGTAGTTCTTTAGGCGTTTTTCGTAAATTTCAATTCCTTCCTGAAGATATTTCTCTTCTGTTTTGCCTACAAATATAAGTTTAATGTTCATTAAGAAATTGAATTATCTGATTTTTTTAAGCAGAGAATAGATTTTGGAATAATGCTTTTCTATTAGAAAGTATGGGGTTTGCTTTGCTCCATAAAACCTTAAGAACTTTTCAACATTTTGCATCATACTTCCAGTGAAATCAATTTCTTTCATTGACATCTGATTTGCAATTTCAATTGATTTCCAGTTCAAAAGTGCCATTGCCCCACTATCTCTTTGCTTTGGATTGGCTCCTGAGGCAAGGGTATAACAAACGCTATTAGAGAATATTAAATACATTACAGCACATTTATTACCTTGATTATCCTTTGCAAGCAATTTTTTACTTACACCTCTTTCGGAGCAAGCCTTTTCCATTCGTTCAAATGTTTCAAAAGTGTAGGGAAGAGTTTTGTGTTGCCTTTCAAAACTCATTGAAAGAAGTTTATAAAATTCCTCATTGCTAATATCCTCATCAACAATGATTGTTTCCATTGCATTTCTTATGCTTCTTCTCTTCTTAGATGATATATTCTTATTAACAGATTCAATATCACTCAAATCTTCAATTCTGTAAGTATAATAGGTTGTTTGAGTAAATCCATTCCAATAAAATCCAAGCCAATTGGTGATTTTGTGATGAAACTTCTGACAATAGTAGCTTAAACCAAGCTTATCTAATTCTTGTGCAAAATATTCCATTACCTCAATTTCAAATGTATATCGAGTTGTTAGGTTCATTCCTTGCTCATAAGAAATCCATAGAGCATTTATTGGAGTTAGATGAGAAGGGAGGATTGTTTTGAAACCATATTTCTTTTGAATAAAATATGGAAGCGTTGCAATAATTTTATTGTTTTGTTCTTTCAGCAATACATCCCAGCTATCACCACAAAGGGCATCAAGCCACCAATCTTGCATAAAGATATTTATATCAGAATTATTTTGACATAGAAGTCTATATTTTTCTTTATTTGTCACTCTTTGATTTTTGGGTTTTAGTTGTTTTTTCAGATTTTAAATTAGTTTTTTCTTTAACTGCTGATTTCTTAGCAGTGTCTTTAGTTGATGAAGTTTTCTTAGAGGCAGTCTTTTTTAAATTTGACTTTTCTGAAGGTTCTTCTTCCTTCTTTTCAAATTTAATATGCTCCAATTTAGGGAGCAAAGATATATCTAAAGCTTCATCTAAACGAATTCTAAAGTCAGAAAGTACATTTGCATAGTTCATATATGCCTCATAAGGAGAATCATAGTGATTGAAATATTTATGTACATCTCCATCGGAGAACCACTTTGTACACATATAGTAGAAATGGTCTGAGGTTTGAAGATAACGCCAGTCTATCCAAAAGTTCAAATCATCAATCTTTCTTACCTTTTCTTCAAAAGCATAAATTTGGTCAAAGGCATCATCCTGAAGGTCATTACCCAACCATGCTGTAAGATCTCTTTCTTCATCTGCCCACGACATTGGATAAGGCACATAAATCTTATCAATTGGATTTAGACTATCTGCCAATTCAGAAGGAGTGTTGAATGTATAATCAGAATGAGAAAAAACTCTTGAAGGCAAATGTTTCAAAAATTCAAAAATGCCAGTTTCTTTCCATTGATGCTCCCCAAAGGTTTCATAGTCCATAAATAGATTAATACACTCTGGACTATCTACACTATTTAACCAATCAACATATTTTTCTGCTGTAACTGGATAGCCATCCCACGTATGTTGTGAAAAACGAAAAGCAATATCATCACTTAACTGAAAATTCTTAAGCAAGAGCTTTAACCCATTATTGCTTGGATGCTGATAAGCATAGTTGGGACTTCTCCATCCTAAAATATGCTTTGCTCCTTCGGAAAGTTGAGCCTTAAATCCCATTTCTGAAACCATTTCACCAATTGCATCGGAGTAAATAAGCTCTGTGTTACGAAATACTTTTGGTTTTTGCCCAAAGAGCTGCTCTATCTTATGACTGTGTATTTTAACTTGAGAGATAAATTCTTGTTTGGATTTTAAGGAAGACAGAGAGTGAGTATATGTCTCTGCCAAAAACTCAACACATCCTGTCTTTGCCAATTCTTTAAAAGAATCTATAACCTCTGGAGTGTAGCGTTCAAACTGGTCAAGAGCAACTCCAGATATTGAATAGCTAATTTTGAATGCTCCACCGTGCTGCTTTATTAAATCCAACATTAGTTTATTGGTTGGCAAATAGCATTTCTCTGCAACTCTACGACATATCCAAGCATTTTGCATATCATCAAAATACGAATGATTTCTTCCTATATCGAAAAAACGATAATTCCTTAATCTAAAAGGCTGATGTACCTGAAAATAAAAACAAATTGACTTCATAACTTTTTAGCTTAATAGTTTATAATATAGATTTCTTAATTTCTGAGCAGAGTCTTCCCAACGTATATCTTCCACTTCTTTTTTCCCTTTTTTGACAAACATTTTTGAAAGTGCTGGATAATGAACCAAAGAATAAATTGCATTTGCCATTGCATCAATATCCCAAAAATCTACCTTTATGGCATACTTCAAAACTTCAGAAACCCCCGATTGCTTTGAAATTACAACTGGAACATTAGCATTCATAGCCTCTAATGGTGATATTCCAAAAGGCTCACTAACTGATGGCATAACATAAACATCACTTAAGGCAAACATTTTAGTTACATCATCTCCTTTTAGAAAACCTGTGAAATGAAAGTTCTGTGAAATTCTTTTCTTTGCAACGAGTGCAACCATCCTATTGAGCATATCCCCAGAACCAGCCATAACAAAACGAATATTCTTGTCATATTTCAAAATCTTTGCTGCTGCTTCAATAAAATAATCGGGTCCCTTCTGAAAGGTAACTCTTCCTAAGAATGTAACAACTTTTTCTTTAACGGCTTTTTCTACTTGAATATCTTTATATATTAAAGAATTAGCACCATTATATATTGTGCTAACCTTATTGGGGTTTTGTCCATAGCGATTGATTACTATATTCTTGGTAAGGTCTGAAACACAAACAATATGGTCTGCATTGTCCATTCCATATTTTTCTATATCAAAAACTGCTTGATTAATGTTTTCTCCACTGCGGTCAAACTCTGTTGCATGAACGTGTATAACTAATTTTTTGCCCGATATATTCTTTGCAATAATTCCAGCCCTATAGGTTAGCCAATCGTGAGCATGAATTATTTCATAATCATAGTTCTTAGCCAAAGAGGCTGCAACCAAAGCATATTTTTCAACCTCATCCATAAGAGTTGATGTGTATTTACCAGTAAATTCATATTTTCTCTTATTGTTTATGTGTGTGTGCTCTTCTCTTTCTTTTACTCTTTTATTTATAACATTAAAATAATCGTCCATCCCAACATAAGGGATTAGTTTTGAATTTACTTCAATATAGGATAGATTTGACCAATATTCTTTATAATAATCGGAAGATAAATCAATAACAACATCCGAAGCATTAACAATTCTTGCTGCTTCATTGCTTTCATCACCATAGGCCTTTGGAACAACAAAAATAACTTCATCTCCTTGATGAACCATTGCCTTAGTTAGTCCAAAACATGCTGTTCCCAAACCTCCAGTAATATGAGGAGGATATTCCCAACCAAACATCAAAACTTTCATACCTTCTCTCCTTCCTTTTCTTGTTTATACTTACCAATCATATATTTAATTCTGATTACCTCAGCAACAGACCAAGCCTGAGAAATGGAGCCTTTAGAACTGTGAGGAGGATTTCCATCAAAAATCTCTGCAATCCCCCCTACTCCATAATCTTTAATATGAAGTCTAAATCCTTCGTATATTCTTTCGGCAATTTCTAAAGCACAATCGCCATAAATCTTCAAATAGCCTTCAACAAAATGTCCCAAAAGCCAAGTCCAAGCAGTGCCTTGATGATATGCTCTATCTCTTTGCTCTTGATTTCCATAATAAACATCGTGATAATCTTTATGAGTTGGACTAAGTGTTCGTAATCCAAAAGGAGTGAAAAGCTCCTTCTCCACCCTATCTAAAATAAGCTGACATATTTTTGGAGACAAACAGCTATATTTTAAAGATGTAGCAATAACCATATTGGGTCTTACTGTAAAGTCTTTGTAGTATCCATCAACATAATCAGCCAACCAACCATAATTCTTATCCCAAAATGTTGCCTTAAATTCCGTAGGTATTCTTTCGGCAATTTCTTCCCAATCTCTAATAAAATCCTTATCCTTAGCGTCTTTTGCCAACTCCAAAGAAAACATAATTGCATTATACCATAGAGCATTTATTTCAACACACATCCCCTTTCTTTGCGTAACGGGCACTCCATCAACAACTGCATCCATCCATGTTAAAGCCTTTCCATCCTCTCCTGCCCAAATCAAACAATTATCCAACATTCTAATATTGTGGTTTGTTCCATCTCTATAACTACAAAGAATGCTTTGCATAACTTCCTTATACTCTTTCCAAATTTGTTTTTTCTTACCTGTATAGTCAGAATATTGCTGCATTGCCCAGAAAAACCACATTGGAGCATCAACAGAATTATATGCAATCTGTTCACCTGAGCCAATATTTGGGAATAGTCCCTGACTCATATCTCCAATTAGAGTATCAATTGCCTTCTTAAAAAGCTTCATATCATTTAAACCAATGCAAAGTCCAGGCAATGAAATAAAAGTATCTCTTCCCCAACGACCAAACCAAGGATAGCCAGCAATAACCTCTACCTTATCATCTTTTTCAACAAAAAACATCTTTGCTGCTCTTCTAAGTTCTGCCTCATAGGATGATATTTCTTCTCTAACTCTAAGCTCACTGCTATAAAGATTTTTAATCTCCTTAGCATCCATCTCCTGCGTTGATGCCGTTACAAACAAAACATCTCCTTTCTTAAGAGTGGTTTCAAAACAACCAGGCATAAACAAATCCTCATTACACTCATAACCCCTTTCAGCTTCTTTAATATATTCAAAATTATAATACCAATCAGGACTATGGTTATACTGAACATCATCCTTAGAGAATTGAATAAAAAGTGGCTTATACTCAGGATACAATTGAAAAGCAGCTCCATTATTCACTTTATCGTAATCCATATTTACCAAAGAATTTGCCTTTGAAAGCTTATGCCTTTGACGAAAAGCTAAAAGTGGATTAAATTGAATCTTAAAAGGCTTGTCACTCTCTTCAACCATATACTTTATAACTAATCTATCTTGATTATGAATCAACAAAACTTCTTTAGATAATTTAATGTCAGCAACAGAAAAAGTATGTTTTGCAGTTTTAGAAATTTCATAGTTAATTAGGTATTTATGACCCTTTGGAGAATAAATTTCATTGGGATAACGATGCAAAGCCAAATGAAAAGGCACATCATATTGAATTATTGTTTCATCAAAAGATGATAACAAAACATGATATTCATTATCAATTTGAGGCTGTGGAGCAATCAATAACCCATGATACTTTCTTGTATTGCAAAAACACAAAGTAGTGCAAGCAAAGGCCCCTGAGCGACTTGTCCTAAGCATTTCTCTTTCCAAAGAATAACCAAGATGAACTAATTCATCCTTATCAAATACAATATTTCCCATATTAATAACTTTTTTCCGATTGGAGAAACTTCCACTTATTTAAGCCACAAATTTACAACTTAATAAATATAAAAGCAAATAAATCTATATGAAATTTTTATTAACTTAATTTGTTGAGGAGATTAGTTGTTTAGTTGTTTGTCTTGATCTTGATTAAACTGATTAAAGGATTAGTCTAAATCAGGATTTTACAGAATTAAAGGATTTGCATGATTTTCTTTTGCATAAAATATTTTGTAAAATAATTAATGGGAAATACTACATTATATTCAAAATAATTTCGTATATTTGCAGATGCAAACCATTCATTAGGTTTATTTAGGACTATTTATCCTAAAATCAATTTCTGGAGAACAAACTCCAATCCCTAAAATTTACAAATAAAAAGATGCACATCTTTTATAGTGAAAGATGCACATCTTTTGGTATGAAAGATGTGCATCTTTGGGGTAAAAACTCTTCGTATAAAAAGTTTTTTATAAGGAGTTTTTAGATTTATACGCCGTTTAGAAAGAATTATTCCCTATATAATTTCAAAATAATAAGGAATTTTTCATCTGTAACTTCATTTATAAGAATAATGTATCAGATAATATATCTTAGGTAATGATTAGTGATTAATTTGAAATAAATTTTGCTTTAAATCGTTCTTTAAATTGTGTATTTGCAATATGTAAATTTAAAATATGTATTTTTGCACTCAATTTTAAAACTAAGAACAAATTAATTATATGAAAAGAATCATAACTCTAATACTGGTAATCTTTACCTTCACTTCCTTTAATGCTTTTTCTCAAAACAAAACTTCTTCTAACTCTGAGAGTGATAGCATTGCTATTGTTTATTTTATAAAAGATATTACTCCTGAAAATGTTTTAAAGCTCTATAAGGCTATGGGTGTTGAATATAAAGGAAAGACTGGTGTTAAAATTCATTTTGGAGAAGACGGAAATAAAAACTTCCTTAATCCTGAACTTACAAGACCTTTAATGCAATACACTAAAGCTACTTGGGTTGAAACAAATGTTTTATATGTTGGCAAAAGACGCTTCACTGACAATCATATAAAACTTGCAAAGGAACATGGCTTTACTTTTGCTCCAATTGATATTTTAGATTCTGAAGCTGAAGCTGAATACTCAACTAAAGGTATGGGATTTAAGCACTATAAGAAAATAAAATATGGCTCACATTTCGACAATTACGATAACTATATAATCTATTCTCACTTTAAGGGTCATGGCTCTGCTGGTTTTGGTGGTGCAATTAAAAACTTAGCTATGGGTTTTGCTTCTCCTGGTGGGAAAATGGCTCAACATGCTTCTGATGTTCCTGTTATAAGTGATGCAAGTAAGTGTATTAAATGTTCAAATTGCATTAATAATTGTCCTGCAGATGCTATAAGTTATGTTAATGATGTAATAACCATTGATAAAGAAAAATGTATTGGTTGTGCTAAATGTATTGCTGAATGCCCAAAGAGAATTATTAAGCCTGAAAGTACAAATTTAGAAACTAATGTTTTTCTTGAGCGTTTAGTTGAATATGCTTGTATGTTTACTCGCAAAAAACCTATGGTTTATATTAATGTTTTAGCCAATATTTCTTCTTCTTGCGATTGTTCTGCAAGAGCTCCACTTCCTTTTACTCAAGATATTGGTATTTTAGCTTCAAAAGATATTGTTGCCATTGAACAAGCTTCTCACGATTTGGTTGCCAAGGGTCATAAATGCGAGGATGCGTTTTTGAAAGAAAGCGGTGTGAGTGGATTGGGACAAATTGAGTATGCTCAAAAGCTTGGTATGGGAACAAGAAAATATAAATTAGTTGAGTTAAAATAAAGTTTTAAATGAATAATTCACTTCGATATTTAATCTATTTGATTAGTTTCTTCGCCATTACAAGTTTTGGCTTCTCTTCTTGCGTAACAGAGGAAGATTATGCAAACTCATCAAATATAAATCTTAAGTTTTCAAACGATACAATTCGTTTTGATACAGTCTTCACCACCTTAGGTTCTGTAACAAAACAAATAAGAGTATATAATAACGAAAACAAACCACTTAAAATTGATCAAATCCGTTTGGGAGCTGGTGCAAATTCTTTTTATAGATTAAATGTTGATGGAAATACAAATATTGTTGTTAATGATGTTGTGATAAATGCAAAGGATAGTATGTTTATCTTTGTTAGAGTTACCATCAACCCTAACAATCAAAGCAACCCCTTACTTGTTTCGGACTCAATCATTTTCTCTTTCAATGGAAAGGAGCAATATGTTCAATTGGAAGCTTATGGTCAGGATGCTTATTATCATGTTGCAGACAAATGGGCTTACACCTTAGACAATAATGGCAATAGAATTGATAGCTTAAATTATTCCTTAGCAGAAGATAAAGGCTTACAAAGTGGATGTATTGTAAATGGAAACTCTTTGGAATGGAAAAACGACAAACCTCATATTATCTTTGGTTCTCTTATAGTTAATTCAAATAAAACCCTTACTCTTTCTGAAGGAACAAAAATACATCTGAATTCTAAATCAGTATTTTTTGTTTGGTCAGAAGCCTCATTGAAGGTTAATGGCTCAACTCAAAATAATGTTATTTTTCAAGGAATGAGAAAAGATGACTACTATTCTCAACTTCCAGGACAGTGGGGACAAATTTGGTTTCAAGCAGGCAGCAAGAATAATGTTTTAAATAATGTTACCATTAAGAATGGAACTATTGGAATAATTGTTGACAGCTGCATTACAAATGATATACCAACTGTTGATATTCAAAGTTCAAAGATAGAGAATATGTCAGTTTATGGAATTTGGTCAAGAGGAGGACATATTAATGCAGTAAATACATTAGTTCAGAATACAGGAAAGGAAACCGTTGCACTTACAATTGGAGGAAAGTATCAATTTGTAAATTGTACTTTTGCTAACTATTGGTCTTACAACTCAAGAAGATCTAACGCAACCTTATTTCTTCAAAACTACTACTACGACAATGATAATAACTTAATTTTAAGACCTATTACAGAGTGCAATTTCTATAATACAATTATTTACGGCTCCAATGAAGATGAAATAATGATTGACAAAAAAGAAGGAGCTGAATTAAACTATTTGTTTGAAAGCTGTCTTTTGTTGACAAAATCTGTTAGGAACGAGCCTCCTATGGTTAGCAACTGCATTTTCAATCAAGACCCATTATTTAATTATCCTCAAGAAGGAGATTTTAGAATTAAGTCTTCCTCTCCTGCCATTGGTAAAGGCAATGGAAGTTGGAATGCTGTATATCCTAATGATATTATTGGAAACTTTCGTCAATTCCCTCCAACAATAGGAGCATACGAATATTATCCAATTGCTACAAGGAAATAAGATAGCCCTAAATCTTCTTTCAAATATTAATTCTCTATTAAATTGTGCCTTAACGCTACATTTTCTATTTTTTTTGTATATCTTTGCAAGCTTAAAATCTAAGTGATTTGTAGATTAATTACTTGATATATAAATATAATTTTAATTATTGAAAAGATGACAAACGTAAAGAAGTATGTTTATACTTTTGGTGGAAAGACTGCTGAAGGTAATGCAGAGATGAAAAACTTATTAGGTGGAAAAGGAGCTAATTTAGCTGAAATGTGCTTGTTAGGACTTCCTGTTCCTGCTGGATTAACCATTACAACAGAGGCTTGTACTGATTATTATGCAAACAATTGCGAGCTTCCTAATGGTTTGATGGATGAAGTTTGGCAAGGAATGAAAAAAGTGGAAGAAGTAATGGGTATGAAGTATGGAGACAAAGATAATTGCTTATTACTTTCATGTCGTTCTGGAGCAAGAAGCTCTATGCCAGGTATGATGGATACTGTTTTAAACATTGGTCTTTCTTCTCAAACAATTCCTGGATTAATTAAGAAAACTAATAATCCTCGTTTTGTTTATGACTCTTATCGTCGTTTAATTATGATGTATGCAGATGTTGTTATGGAAAAATCAGAAGGATTGGAACCTGCAAAAGGAGTTGGTATTCGTAGAATTTTAGATGATATTTTAGATGAATATAAACATTCTAAAGGATATAAATCTGACACAGAACTATCAACTGAAGACCTAATGGCTTTGGCTGAAACTTTCAAAAAGACAATTAAAGAAAATATTGGAGTTGAATTTCCTGATGATGCAGCTAAGCAATTAGAAGGCGGAGTTAAAGCTGTATTTAAGAGCTGGAATGGAAAGAAAGCAATATCTTACAGAAGAATTGAAGGAATTCCTGATGAATGGGGAACAGCTGTAAATGTTCAAGCTATGGTATTTGGTAATATGGGAGATAGCTCTGCAACTGGAGTAGCTTTCACTCGTAACCCAGCAACAGGAGAAAACCAATTCTATGGCGAATGGTTAGTTAATGCACAAGGTGAAGACGTTGTTGCAGGTATTCGTACACCTAATCCATTGAATGATGACACAAAGAATGACCAAAATGCTCACCTTCATTCTATGCAAGAAACAATGCCTGAAACTTATAAAGAGCTATGTGAGATTCGTGATATTTTGGAAGAAGCCTATAAGGATATGTTAGACATTGAGTTTACCGTTCAAGAAGGGGTTCTATATATGCTACAATGCCGTATCGGAAAAAGAACAGGAGTTTCTGCAATGACTATGGCAATGGAAATGTTGGGAGAAAAAATCATTGATGAAAAAGAAGTTATTCGCAGAGTAACTCCAGCACAATTGGACGAACTTCTTCACCCTATCTTAGACTCTAACGCAGAAGCAAAACATACAGTTATTGCAAAAGGTCTTCCAGCAGGTCCTGGTGGAGCAGTTGGAGTAATTGCTCTTACAAGCGAAGAAGCAATGCGTTTGGACAACGAAGGTATTGTAAACATCCTTGTTAGAGAAGAAACAAATCCTGAAGACGTTGAAGGAATGAGAGCAGCAACTGGTATTTTAACAGCAAGAGGTGGAATGACCTCACATGCTGCACTTGTTGCAAGAGGTTGGGGAAAATGTTGTATTGTAGGCTGTGAATCAATTCATATTAATATGGATAACCACACAGTTACAATTGCAGGAAAAACCTATAAAGAAGGAGATACATTAAGCTTAAACGGAACAAAAGGCTTTGTTTATGAAGGAGAAGTTGCAATGATTGACGCAACTGAAAACCCATTATTCCAAAGCTTCATGAATATTGTTGACCGTCATCGTACAATGGGAGTTAGAACAAATGCTGACACTCCAGAAGATGCAGCTCAAGCAATTGCATTTGGAGCAGAAGGAATTGGACTTTTCCGTATTGAACATATGTTCTATGGACAAAACTCTGAAGCACCACTTGCAGCATTAAGAAAAATGATACTTTCTCAAAACACTCAGGAAAGAGAAAAACACCTTGCAGAACTTCACCCTTACATCAAACAAGCAGTGAAAGGAACAATGCAAGTTATGGACAAAAAACCAGTAACTTTCCGTTTAATTGACCCACCATTACACGAATTTGTACCTCACACTGAAGACAAACAAAAAGAATTGGCAAATGAACTTGGAATAACTCATCAAGAAATTGTTAAGAGAATTGATGCACTAAACGAAGTTAACCCAATGATGGGATTAAGAGGAGTTCGTTTGGGAATTGTTTATCCAGAAGTCACAGCAACACAATTTGATGCATTGTTTGAAGCAGAAGCAGAATTGAGAAAAGAAGGATTTGATCCAAAATTAGAAATAATGGTTCCACTTACAGTTTCTGTAACTGAATTAAAACACCAAAAAGACATTTGCGACAAAGTACATGCAGAAGTTGAAAAAAGAATGGATGCTAAAATCAACTACCTATATGGTACAATGATTGAAATTCCAAGAGCAACAATAGTTGCAGATGAAATTGCAACAGTAGCAGACTTCTTCTCTTTTGGAACAAACGACCTAACTCAAATGACCTTTGGATTCTCAAGAGATGACGTAAACGCAATTATCAGCGAATACAAAGACAAGAAAATCCTACCTGCTGATCCATTCCAAACCTTAGATCAAGAAGGAGTTGGTAAATTAGTAGAATTGGGAGTAACAAAAGGACGTTCAACTAAAGCAAACTTAAAAGTTGGTGTTTGTGGAGAACATGGTGGAGACCCAGAATCAGTAGAATTCTTCTTCAAGACAGGAATGAACTATGTATCTTGCTCACCATTTAGAGTACCAGTTGCACGCTTAGCAGCAGCACAAGCAGCAATAAGAAAATAAAATTTAAAGACACCTAAATACAAAAAGAGTAAATCATTTATTTGATTAACTCTTTTTTTTTGTGCCTTAAATTAATAGTTATTGAAAATAAGTCATATTATTTTAATTAGATTGACTTGTAGAATAAAACCTTGTTTCAGTAAATTAAAACGAAGAAAGAAAAAATTAAAGTAAAGAAAGAAAAAATTAAAACAGCGTTTCAGTAAAATGAAATAAGGATTCAGTAAATCATCAATCATAATTGAAAATAAGTCCCTTATATTTCTGTATATGTCCTTTATATTTCTAAATATGTCCCTTATATTTTTATATATGTCCCTTATATTTTTGATTATGATTGATATTTTAGGAAATTAAGGGGATTGAGTTGTTGAGGTGTTTTTAAGGATAAAAATCCTACAAATCCTTTAATCATCGGCTTGCCGCTTGCCTTAGCAAGAATCCTGGCAATCCTGATTCTGATTCTGACAAATTAAAAATAAAAAAAGGCAATCCTTGATTTGGGTTGCCTTATTTTTAGATAATATCATATCAGGACACCTTAAAGTGAACAAGTGTTTAGCTTGTTTTTCAAGTGTTTGTAATTCTTCTAAAAGAAACTAAATAAATAAAATAAGAAGTTATCTCACTTTAAGATGAGATTGCTTTTTTCTTATCTTAAATGGCCTTTTAGTTCTCTTGGAATGTTAATTTTTGAATTCTTGACTGACAATATGCACTCTGCTCCTTTTTCTGTTAGGGCAAAATACATTTGACGTTTGTCTTCCTTGCCTAATTGTCTTTCAACAAATCCTTGTTCTTCAACACTCTTAATTACTTTTGATGTGTTGGAACATGTTAAGCCAAGATTTTTAGCAAGTTCTGTTGAGGAAAGTGTTCTCTTCTCAAGTAATGAGCAAAGTAGCATTCCTTCGTTTAGGGTTATTCCATATTCTTTATAGAATTGTCCTTCAAACTCTCCAATAAGTTTGTAGATGTCCCTGATTTTACAAATTATGTCCATAATATTATGTGTTTGTTGGTTTGTATTTATTTCTTTAATAATATATCGTCTATTGCTTTCTTCAATTCAGACTTAGGTAATGCTCCCATAACCATTTGTGGTTGTTCATTCATTGGAACGAAAAGTAGTGAAGGGATTGAACGGATTCCAAAGGCTTGAGCCAATTCTTGTTCTTTCTCTGTGTCTATCTTATAAACATATATCTCTCCATCATATTCCTTTGCAAGCTCTTCAAGTAGCGGAGCTACCATCTTGCAAGGTCCACACCAATCTGCATAGAAATCAATTATGCAAGGTTTGTCGCCCAAATATTTCCACTCTTGTGGGTTTTGTTCATAATTCATAACCTTTGTTAGAAACTCTGACTTTGATAAATTTATTGTTTTCATTTTATTTTCTTTTTTATTTATTGTACTATTTTTTTGTTCTTCTTTTGTTTGTTTTTCTTTATCTGTGCTGTTGTCACAAGAAATAAATGTTATGGTTGCAAGCATCAGCATTAATATTATTTTTCTTCTCATTTTTGTGCTATTAGTATAAATAAAGGGTAGGTTTTATCGTTTTTGTAAATTTTATCGTAAATTGTGTTCCTTAGAATAATAAATCCTTCTTCTTCCAATTGATTTGAAAGATTTTTTAGGTCAAAACCAAAATGAGGGACAATGTTATTTGTGTGAAAAGAACCATCTTCATTAACCAAATCACCAATTGCAAAAAAACCATTATCCTTAAGGCTATCTTTTACTTTTTTTATGTAGCTCGAAATATCCTCAATATGATGCAAAGATAGAAAGTTTATTATACCAGAGATGTTTTTTAAGGAAATTTTTTCAAATTCGTTTTCAATAATCTCAACTTTATTAGCAATTGGACTGTCTACAAGCTTATCTTTTAAGACATTGAGCATTGAAGGTGAGTTATCAATCATATAAGTTTTTTTAATATCTTTTGCAAAACTCAACCCCACAAGTCCTGTTCCACAACCAACCTCAGCATATATGTCTTGTTCATAAATAAATATGCTATTTCTAAGTTGATTAACAAATTTTGAAGTCAACTCAATCTGCATGGGGTTATCCCAATCTTTTGCTTTATTTTGGAAGTGGTCAATCATTTATTCTTTGTCTTTATTTTCGTTTTTTTTGCTATTAGGGAAGGATGTAAAAACCAATCCTCCCAATAATGCTCCTGCAATTGAACTATTAATAGGTGAAGAAGTAATTGGGCATGTTCCATTATTGCATCCAATAAAATACCAGTATAGATATCCTCCAATTGTTCCAAAAATCACACCTACTAATAATACCCAATGTTGATTAAATATCTTTTTCATAAATCAGATTAAATAAATAAGTTAACATTTGCTCTTGATGCTCTATCCATGTATGTTGCAACGCCTCCAATAGTTACTTCATCCAAAAGTTCTTCTCTCTTCACTCCCATAACATCCATTGACATTTGGCAAGCAATAAATTCTACTCCTTGTTTTAGAGCTTGATCTCTCAATGATTCCAAAGACTCAATATTCTTTTTCTTCATAATATGCCTCATCATCCTATCTCCTATTCCCAGCATACTCATTTTTGAAAGTTTTAGTTGGAGTGAAGAAGAAGGCAGCATCATTGAGAACATCTTTCCAAAAATATCTTTCTCAACCTTTGGCTTATTAACTTTTTTAATTACGTTTAATCCCCAAAATGTAAAGAATATTGTTACTTTATCGCCAGTTGCTGCAGCTCCATTGGCAAGTACCATTGAAGCAAGAGCTTTGTCTAAGTCATCACTGAAAACAATAAATGTTTTTCCTTTGTCTTGGCATGATGTTAAAATCTCACAAGTTTTAGGATTTTTCTCAACAACAACCTCATAAACACCTTTATTCATTGTTGAAGAGATAAGTAAATTGCCTGTACTATCGCACCATGCTTGACTATCTCTTGCAAAACCAGCATCAGTTGAAAGCACATGAACTCTTTGACCATCTTCAATTTCATCTATTGCTGATTTCAATCTTATGATTGGTCCAGGACATTGTAAGCCACAAGCATCAATTTTAACTATCTTCATTTCTGTTTTCTCAAATTTAGTATCTTCAGCATCTTCGTGCTTTTGCTCAATTATCTTTTTTTTTATCTCGCAAACAGGTGCCATTGAGGTTGAATAAGTTTTATAACCTCCAGAAATACTCTTTACGTTCTTAAAGCCATTTTGAGTTAATATTCTATAAGCCAAATAGCCTCTTAAACCAATTGCACAATAGATGTAAATTGTTTTATCCTTAGGTAACTCATTTATTCTTTTTCTTAAATCATCAACAGGAATATTTATTGAACCTGGAATACTTCCCATTGAGTTTTCCATTTGAGTTCTAACATCCAAAAGCACTGAATCATCTTTGTTTAAATCTTTAACCTCTCTCCATGAAGCTAATTGAATGCTCCCATTTAAAACATTACTTGCAACATATCCAGCAATTGCTATTGGATCTTTAGCTGATGAGAAAGGAGGTGCATAAGCATGTTCAAGTTCCATCAAATCGTAAATTGTTCCTTCTTTCTTTATTAAAAGTGCAATTTGGTCAATCCTTTTATCTACTCCATCATATCCAACACTTTGAGCTCCAAAAATTCTTCCTGTTTTTGGTTCAAAGACAAGTTTTATTGATAGAGGAAGTGCATCAGGATAGTAGCCTGCATGTGAATTGGAATGAGTTGTTGAGCTAAGATATTCAATACCCAATTGTTTTAACTTCTTAGCTGCAAGACCAGTTGAAGCAACTGTTAAGTCAAATACCTTTGCAATTGAAGTCCCAATAGCTCCTTCATATTTTACAGTATTGCCAAAAACCATATTATCTGCAACTATTCTTCCTTGACGATTTGCAGGATTAGCTAAATAGTTAAGCCAAGGCTTTTTGGTTATTGGATGAGGAAATTCAATTGCATCACCAACAGCATAAATATCATTATCGGAAGTTTGTAAATATTCAGAAACCCAAATACCACCTGTTTCCCCTATTTTTAATCCAGCATCTGAAGCTAAAGAACTCTCTGGACGAACACCAATTGAAAGAATAACTAAATCAGTTTCAATAACTCTTCCATTATCTAAAATAACATTTGTTGTGTATCCTTTTTTCTCAAATCTTTCAACAGATTGCTCCAGTTCCAATGCAACTCCTTTTTGAAGAAGATGTTGATGAACAAATGAAGCCATTGAAAAATCAATAGGAGCCATTACCTGATTACTTTTTTCAATTATAGTAACCTCAGCACCTAATTCATGTAGGTTTTCTGCCATTTCCAAACCAATGAAACCAGCACCAACAACAACTGCTCTCTTTACATTATTTGTATTAATGTAATTCTTTATTCTGTCAGTATCTGTAACATTTCTCAAAACAAAGATTCCTTCGTTTTCAATTCCCTTCATATTAGGAACAATTGGATATGCACCTGGAGAAAGTAATAATTTATCGTAAGATTCTTTATATCTACTTCCATCGTTTCTTTTTACCAATACCTCTTTCTTCTCTTTATCAATAGATAAAACCTCACTCTCAACCCTAACATCTACATTAAATCTACCTCCAAAAGAAGCTGGAGTTTGTAGGAATAATTTATCTCTTTCTTTTATTACATCTCCAATATAGTATGGTAAACCACAATTTGCATAAGATATATATTTACCTCTTTCAAAAAGGATAATTTCTGCTTCTTCACTTATTCTTCTTATTCTGGCTGCTGTTGTTGCACCTCCAGCTACTCCACCAACAATTAAGTATTTCATATTTGTAGTTTTATATTGTTTATTTTATTTCTCGAATTAATATTTTCTATTTAACGCTGCAAAACTACAACATATTTTCCTTTGGAACAAGTTTTTTATCAAATTTATTTTATCAGAGATGCATACAAATAAGATAAAATATTGATTAATCATATTTTACATTAGAGAAAAAAGAAAAGACTTAGATGAAATATTTGATAATTAGTGTTGCTTTTGCATAAAAATAGATTAATGTTGACAAACCAAGAAAAATTTCGTATCTTTGCAAAAGTAAAGAAGCCACAACAAAAATCCCCACTTTTTTATAAAAATATCTGTGGTATATACCCAAGCACTCCTACGGTATATATTAGAGCTACCCTATGGTATATACCGTAACATCCCTCCACTCCATACCATAAGCATATTGAATCTTTGTTTTAAGAAAATAAAACAAGGTTTTAATTTACTGAAACGAAGTTTTATTCTACTGAAACGAAGTTTTATTTTTTACAAAGGACTTTAATGTCTTTAATCTCCTTAAGACCATTAAGCTCTTTAGTAATTTATAAGATTTAAAAAGGCACTACTCCATATTTCTAATCCTTACCTCGACTTGTTCTTCTTTAAGGGTTTGGATTAATTTGTGAATTGGTGTTATTTGCTCTGTTTGTCCATAATGATATGGATAAAGTATTGTGGGTTTAAAATCTTTTGCTGCTTGAGTTGCTTGCTCAATTGTCATTGTGTAGGGTTGATTGACTGAAAGAAAAGCAATGTCAATTTTATCTTTCAAATTTTTCATTTCGTCTATATGTTCTGTATCTCCAGAAATGTAAATTACAGTCTCATCTATTGTTAACACATAGCCATTATTAATCATTTTTGGATGAAATTTATCTCTGCCTTCTGTTGTATTGTAGGCTGCAAAAGCAAGAACATGAATATTGGGAGAAAGAGAAACATCTTCATTATTTGCTAAAGCAATACCTTCATTCAATGCGTCAATAACAAGCTTGTTTGCAACAATTTTTGTAGAAGGTTTTCTTATGGTTTGAATTGCTTTGGTATCGAAATGGTCGTAGTGGTCGTGAGTTACTAAAATAAAATCTGCCTTAGGCATAGTTTCAAAATTGCAAAACTCTCCAATAGGGTCAATATAAATGAATTGATTAGAATATTCTATCATTAAACTTGCATGCTTAATAAATGTAATTTGAATATCTTCTCCCCCTATTTTCTTAGATTTAATTATATCTTTTTCAAATTTTTGTGCTTCCATAATTTTATTTTATTACTCTTCTTTTAATGCGTTCTGTAATCTATCTCCATAAAGTTTCGGAACGACTTTTGTTGTGTTGAAAGTGAATGTATAGTCAAACACATCATCCATTTTATATTTTCTTAAGCGATGAAAATGTGATGCTTTTTCCATATATCCCATAAGGTTATCTTTTGCAGCATTCCACAATTCAAGACTGCAATTAGCCGAATCGTTATGATTTATAAACTCATTAGATTGAATTAGTTTATCAATTAAAGCTCCACAAAAGACAGTGTCTTCAATGCAAAAACTATTCTTCCATCCAGAACATAGCAGCAAAACATTTTCTTCTTTCTTAAGCAAATAGTCGCTAAGGAAGGAAATATTGGAAAATGCACCAATAAGTATTTCATTGGGCATACCTTCCTTTGCAACTGATATTGCAAAAGTTCCATTGGTTGTAGAATGCACTAAGTCTTGATTTTTAATCTTGGGAGTCATAAATTCTAAAGCACTATTTCCCAAATCAGCAAATTCAAAAGTCTCTTCCAATCTCTCCCCTGCAACCATATATCCTTTATCCTTATAATCTTTTGCCTCTTGAATGGTTTTAACGGGAATAATTGACCTTACTCCCCATTCAAAAGCCGTACAAATGGACGTTGTTGCTCTTAAAATATCAACAATAACAACTATATAGTTTTCTTTTATTTGTCTATACTCAAAAAGTGAAGGAGTAAATATTACTTCTAATTTTCTATAGCTTTGATTATTTTTCATTGTAATTTATTAGTTAATTAAGTTAACCGTTCCTGCTTTGTTTATTTTCTCTCCTTGAGAATTAATAAATTCAACCTTATAAACATAAGTTGTAGTTGGGCAGTTTTTACCCTTAAATGTTCCATCCCATCCTTCATCAGGATCTTTCGTGTCAAAAAGAATTTCTCCATTACGATTGAAAACTCTAAAACGATATGTACCCAAACGTATAAATGAACAGAAAGGTTTGAAAACATCATTCACATTTTCCATAGGGGTAAATGAATTTGGCACAAAAACCAATGATTCTTTTATAACAGAAGCCGTTGATGAGCGAGACTCTGTTAGAGCTCCATCTGGAGCTGCTCCACTTTCTTTTGCAATTATATAATAGGTTATTTTATCGGAAGTTGAAACCATTGAAGATATATTATCCTCATACCTATTTGAGGAGGATTGAACATTATCAAGAGGGAATCCCAATGGAGTTGTGCCGTCAATGCGATAAATATCATAACCTTCAATTGCATCCCAACCAATGAATGGATTCCAAGTTAAAATATTAATATCTGGATTTGAAACATCAATTGATAGTTTAATGGTTGAAACTATGTTGGAAGGAGTGAAAAGCAAATCACATTCATCAGGAACATGGAGTTTGTAGAAGTAATTTGACTTATTTAAAGTGATTGGTGGTTTATCGGTATAAGAGAATGTATTACTTCCTGTATAAGCTAAGGTCTTTATTAATGTAAAATCAATATTATTTGGAGAGCGATATAGGTCGTAGCCTCTAACTGGTAATGAAGCATCAACATAAAACTCCAAATCTACTTTTTCATTCTCCATATCAACAACACTATTTCTTATATATACAAAAGCAACTTGCTGAGGAAGAGGTTGAGAAGTACAAATCTTATTGGAATTTACTTGATGACCATTGCTTAAGGTTGCTCTAATATAAAAACAATAATTCACAACTGTTGGATTTGCAATAAAAACAGATGAAACTGTATCTTGATTATAGGTTTGGTAAAGATTAAAATCTCCATTATTCAAGCTCACATATATTTCATAAAGAATAACATTTACTGGATCAGCCAAATACTTCGACCAACTTAAATTAATTTTTGAACTGCAAGCCTCTCTTGAATAAGAAAGGACAATATTATTATGAGGATTTGTTCTAAGAGAAGTATTGTAACATGAATCAAAAGCCATAATTGCAAGGGAATTTATTTGCTCCACACTACATGTTAAACAACTATAAGTACTTTGCTCAGAGCCCCAAATGGTATCTATTGCAATGCAAGGATTTCCCATACATATTATATAGCCCCATGTGTCTAAGGAAGTTGAAGGAGTCCACTGTAAATTGAGAGTTTGCGATAAAACATCAACAGAGGATGAAAGCAAAACTGGCTCTATAGGTATTTCATGGTCTCCAATAATTATTTTTTTTACATTTGAAACTGATGAACATCCATAAATATTTGGCAACTCAACCCTATAACTTACAGTATCGGAACAGCGTAAGAGAAAACTATCAGTATAACTCGTGTCTAAAGTAGTACCTATTTGTTGCCATTGCCCCTCACTTGCAAACTTTCTAAATATAGTATAGCTTTGCCCTTCTGTGCCATATAGAGGTTGTGAAGACGAAGGATGAGGAGAAGTCCAATTAAGTTTAAAAGAAGAAGTTGTAAGGTTTGTGATTGATAAAAATATAGTATTTCCGTAAGAAGTCTTAGTTGAACCATTTGAAACTCTATATTTTATTTGATTGTTGTTAGCATTATTATCAATTGAATTATCAGTAAAACTACTTTGAGAAGCATTTGTAACTACTCCAATTCTAACCCAAGAATTAGATATAGAGCTATAGGAATCTATTGTATATTCAACAATAGAGGGAGATGTAGTGTAATGAATGGTAGTGGAGCCATCTTCATTTACTTGAGTACAAAGAATATCAGGTTCTTGTCCAAAAAGAAAGCTTGAACAAGTGAGTAATAAAACTATCAATAATATTCTTTTCATACGTTTACAGCTATAAAACGAATCTACTTAATAATTGTTGCATTTCCAACCCTTAGCTCAATCATTTGATTTATATCTAAGTATTTTTGTGCAAGCCTTTGAATATCCTCTTTAGAAACTTGAGTAATCACTCTTAAATATTTTTCATAGTAATCTTTTTCAAAATCAAATTTCAACAAAGGACGGAAATTTTCAGCAAGCTCAAAACTACCATCCAAACTTCTCAAAACATTACCCATCATATAGTTCTTTACTCTCTGCAATTCTTCATCATCAACCAATTCCTTTTGCAATTTCTCAATCTCAACATAAATTTCATCAATTGCATCTTGACAGTTTTCTTGCTTAACATCTGCTCCAATCAAAAACACTCCAATATCTTTAAAAGAGTATAAAATTGAACTAATTCCATAAGTATACCCCTTATCTTCACGAATATTAGACATTAAACGAGAGCCAAAATATCCCCCAAGCAAACAATTCAAAACCGTCAAATTCATATAATCTTCATGCCTAACGCTTATTGTTTTAAATCCAATTCTTATGGAGGCCTGAACAGCAGAAGGAAGGTCAATTGTTTTTATTAGTTTTTCATTAGCTCCAAAAACTAAACTCTTTTCCTTAATATCTCCCCTATCCTTCCAGTCATTTTTTCCAAAGTGTTTATTAAGCAATGAAATCAACTTATCGTCTACATTTCCAGAAAGGAGAACAGAACATTTGTTAGAAGAATAAAATGAATTGTAGAAATCAACTAAATGTTTCCTTTCCAATAAGTCGAAATCTTCCAAAGTCCCAATTTGCCCAAAAGGATGCTCCTTCCCAAAAACCATCTCATAGAAATTATTCTTTGCCAGATGATCAGTTTTTTGCTGATTAATCAAAAACTGCTTCCTAAGACGTTGAAGATATGTATCTAATTCGGTTTGAGAAAATGCAGGGTCTTTAATAATTTCCTCAAAGCAAGGTATTAAATTCTCTTGATGTTTATTCAAAAAATAGAAACACACACTTGAAGTTTCCTTATCAACAGTCTTTTCAATAAAGGCACCATAAAAATCAATAATATTTGCAATTTCAATGGCAGAATGCTTTGTTGAACCTTCCGAAACAAGAGAATTGGCAGCAACAGAAGAATATATTTGAGTTTGATTCATAACTCCCCCATTTTCAAAATAAAACTCCAACCTCACCAAGTCCATACTGTCATTCTCAAAAGCATAAACTTTTAATCCATTATCCAAAACGTATTTTTTAGCCTCTAAAGAAGGAAGAGTAAAATTAAAATTATTTTTCATAAATAAATCCCTAATTACTATTGATAAGTATGCAAAAATAAAGAAAAAATTAATCAATTAGAGTTTTAAATGAAAAAGAAAGTCAAAAAAGAAATTATGCCTTTTGTAACTTTTTGTAATTTTGGGCGACTAATAGACAAAACTACTTTTAAATTTATGAATCTAAAAAGTGAATTTACTGAAATAATTGAGAACTACAAGGCTGTAATATATAAGGTCTGTTATGTTTATGCTCAAGATAAAGAAGAAATTAACGACTATTATCAAGAGATTTTGATTAATCTTTGGAACAGTTATCCTAAGTTTAGAGGCGAGAGTAAGATTTCTACTTGGATTTACAAAGTAAGCCTTAACACTTGTATAACTTTTATCCGTAAAAAGAAACGCAAACCCTCAACAACTCCACTTTCAATTGATGTAACACTCTTTGAAGACTCTGAAGCTAACAAGCAAGAAATTGAAGAGCTATACAAACTAATAAATAAGTTAGAGAAAATAGAAAAAACTTTAATTTTATTATGGTTAGAAGAGAAAAACTATGATGAAATTGCAGATATAACAGGGCTTACACGTTCAAATGTTGCTGTGAAATTAATGCGTATTAAGAATAAATTAAAAGAATTATCTAACGAATAAATAATTAAGAGAAATGGAACTTGAAGAATTAAAACAAAAATGGGATATACTTTCAAAAGAAGTAGAAAAACAAAAGATAATAAATCAAAAACTAATGGATAATGTAGTAAATCAAAAACTAAAAGGATTAATTTCATATAATTGGTTTGGACTTGCATTAAGTATATTAGTTATACCTTTTGTTTATTATTTAGGTAAACGTAGTGGATTGAGCGATTTAACCTATATATATATTGGACTTGCTGGGGTTATTATCTTTATGATATGGGGAATTTTTAGTTTCAGAATACTTTTAAAGGCTAAATCTTATAATCAAGATTTGATAAGTGCAGAAAAGACAATAATTAAATATCGAAAAAGCACTACCCTTTCTTATTTATGTCAATATATATTTATAATCCCATATTTAGTTTATTGCCTATTTACCTTTAAGCAACTTTTCATCAGTGCAGGTACTTTATGGGTTACAATATTAGTTTTTTTAGGAGCTTTAGCCTTTACAGTTATTGAATTAAGATGGAACATGGGGAAGATTAAAAACCTCCAAAAAAGTATTTCAGAATTAAAAGAGTTTGAAAAAGAGGATTAAAAAACTTTAAAACTCAATTGTAAGTTTGGCGTTTACTTGGCTTGGAGTTAGGTAGTTGGGCACTCCGTGATAGCGTCCGTCATAGTCTCCTATCCACATATATGAAATTACATTATTGTTGCCAAAGACGTTAAACCACTCCACATTAAACCAAATCTTCTTTAAATGACGCATAAAATTATTTTGTGCCCATTTAGTATTCTCGTCTTTTATTCTGAAAGTGAAAGCAATATCGGCTCTCATATAAGAAGGCATTCTAAAGTTCTGCTCCCACCTCTCTGAGCCTGGAGGGCCAAAAGGATAGCCTGTACCAAAGTTGAAATTAAGATAAACTCTTAGATAAGGCATTTTTGGAACATAGTCTTGGAAGCTTACATTCATATTGAAAAGCTGATCTGTTGGACGTGGTACAAATCCATGATTATCTCCTTTAATATCTTCTTTTGTTTGCATCAATGACATCGTTACCCAAGAATCAATCCCTTCAATAAATTCTCCAAACAAACGAACATCCATTCCTGAAACATATCCCCTTGAATTATTCTCTGCTGAATAGCGAATTCTAACATTATCAATTGAATAAGGTATTAAGTCCCAAAGATATTTATAGTAGGCTGAAGCTAAAAATTTGAAAGGGCGGTCAAACATCTTAAAGTTATAATCGGAAGAAAGCACCAAATGAACAGATTTCTGAGAACGAATATCGTGATTTATATTTCCTTCAAAATCTCTATACTCCCTAAAGAAAGGCGATTGAGAATAAACACCACTTGCAAAGCGGAATAACCAATCTCTTTCCCACTTAGGTTTAAAAGACACTGATGCTCTCGGAGAAAACAAAACTTCATTGTTGAATGTCCAATACTGAGTCCTTGCTCCTGCATTAAAATACCACTCTCCTTCTTCTTTGGAAAAGCTCCATTGTCTTTGTAAAAAAGCAGAAAGTCTTGAAGAAGAAATATCATTAAAAGATTTATAGATATTTTGAAGCATTGGAGGGTTTTGTGGATTTATTTCTCCTGGAATATCAGGTAATGTTCCAACAGGTGTTCCTGCTGAATCTACCATCTTCCATTCATTCATCCTATCGCTAATCAATTCATATTGATATTTTAATCCCCATGAAAGATGCCCATTATTATAGAAACGCAATCCCTTATGCTCTATATTGTAAATATTTGCAACTAAACGATTTCTTGCATGTTCAATATAAGTTCCAATTCCCCTATCAAAAAGATTACTGTCAGCCTCCGATTCTCCCATTTGAGTTTCATAAAGCCAATATTGACCTTGAATATCATAAGACTCCTTTTCATCTGTTCCAAAAGCAGATGCTATAAGTTTGAGTTGAAGTTTCTTGCTTGGATTATGAGTAAGCATTAAAGCTCCAAACATAGAAGAAAATCGGTCTAATTCCTGACCATCAAAATATACTTTTAGTTTATATGATTGGTATACACTTCCAAAGGTTGTTTCTCTTGTTCGAGGAATAAATTGATATTTATTATCTGCAAGATTACCTAAAAAAGCTATTTCTGTTTTTTCATTTAAATCGTAAGTTAAATATGCTTGAAGGTCATTAAACACTGGGTAATAGCTCCCTTCTGTATCTAATGAGCCAAGAATATATTTATTTGTTTTATTCCTATAACCAATCTGATAAGTCATTCTTGAGCCAATTAAACCTTGAAGATGAGCACTTCCTCCTAAAAGACTAATTGATGCACTTCCCGAAAACTCTTGAGGCTTTTTATATCTTATATCCAAAACTGAAGAAAGTTTATCTCCATACTTGGCGTCAAAACCTCCTGAAGAAAATAAAATATCTCCTACCATTTCTGAATTAACAAAGCTCAATCCCTCTTGTTGTCCACTACGAATTAGGAAAGGACGAAATATCTCAATATCATTAACATAAACCAAATTCTCATCATAATTTCCTCCACGAACAGAGTATTGAGATGAAAGCTCATTGGAGGAGCTAACACCTTCAAAAGTTTTAATTAAACCCTCTATTCCAGATGTTGGACCCACAACGTTCTTTGCCCATTCTGTTTTTATTCTTGTTATTCCTTCTTCTCTTGAATTATCTTCCCTTATTTCAATTTCTTTTAGAGTTGTATTGGAGCGAATAAGGGAGAAGTTGATTTCCTTAATTTCATTGGGTTTAAGTTTAACCTTATATAGCTTTGTTGCATATCCAATGTAGGAGATTGCTAATTCTAAATCCTTGTTTGCAGGAACAGTAAACGAGAACTCCCCTTTTTGATTAGTTGTTGCTCCAATTGCAATATCAAGATTAATAATACCAACATTTACCAAATCCAATCCTTCGTTCTTTTCATTAGTAATTTTACCTTTAATAAATGCAGTCTTGCCTTGTGAAAAAGCTTGAACTGAAACTAATAGAAAAATTAAGATTATTGGTATATGCTTGCGTATCATTATTTATATTTGAATTGTGAAAGTCTTTTCTTTACTTATCCTTAGTTTATTATTTATTTATATCCACCTTAGAATAACCTATTAAACTATCATATCTATATCCAGGTTTACGGTAATAAACGAATATATTATAAGAATTATTAGTCTCAGAGAAATTTCCTTCCATTTCATTCAAATTAAATGAAGAAGGATTATTTTTTTCAGAAGACATTATCATATAATTATAGAAACCTTGTTTAAGGTAAAGACTTGTTGTATAAGCTTTATAAGAAGGACTATAAGTCATTTTGTTTTGATTATTGCAATACCAATCCGAAAGCTCTCCCCAAACATAGTAGTCTTTTTCCATGCTAACTGGTGCATTTAAATAGAAATTAACCCATGCATAATCAGATTCCAAGTTAAAATTGTTTGCTCTTTCACTTCTAACGTAGTAGAAACCATTCAAATCTCCAATTGTAGTATATGCAATATTTTTTCTATTAATTATTGGTCGCAAAATAACAACATTTTGCTCATCAACGTAATCAAAATTACTAACTGTTTGAGAACGTGTTCTAAGGCTTGTGAAATCAAAATTTCTAAACTCATTGCCAGCCTCAAACAAATTTGCATTATCAAAAGAATACTCTAACTCATTGGCTCTATACTGTCTAAGCTTTAAAAGAGAAGCATTATCCCTTCTTTGATTCTGCATAAGAACAACTTTCAAAAACCTATTTGGGTCAGCAAAAGATATATTAGAGGTTGGAGACACAAAAACATCTACTTCCTGCATTGTTCTTTGAGTTTGTGGACTTCGAGACATAATTGGATTTGCTCTAATATTTGCTCCCTCTTCCACAACCATAAACCTTCTAACCATAACAACCTTATCAGTGTTGTCATCAGCATAAACCTTAATAATGTAATTCCCAGAAACCAAAAAACGCATCATTGAGGAAGGAAACTCCTGCCAGTAATGCACATAGCGTTGAATGGTATTTACTGAATTGGAATGATTTTCAATATATCCCGATTCAAAACCTTCAATATATTCTTGAGGAGTTAGCTCACTTTGTGTCCAGTCGTAATTGCAATGGATTATTGAATAGTTGTATCTTTGAGTGTTTTCAACCAAATCATCAAATCTAAGTACAAGCCTTTCGTCTGTTCCCAAACGAATTATGGGGAGTGAAAAATCCACTCCCTCTAACTCAAATTTCACACTTTTGATTAATGGACTATAAACTTTCTCTTGCCAATAGGTTTGAGAAAATATAGTTAATGAAATCAAGAAAAAGAAAATAAGGGAAAAACCTCTTCTCATCTTATGACATTATTTCTTCAATCTCTTTTACTGTCTTAGGAATTGGTGTGCCTAAAACTCTGCTTGATTTTTCTGTAACCAAAATATCATCTTCAATTCTAATTCCTCCAAAGTCTTTATAAGACTCAAGTTCTTTATAGTTAACAAATGAAAGGAATTTCTTTTCTGCTTTAAATTTATCAATTAATGCAGGAATAAAATAGCATCCTGGCTCATTGGTAATAACATGTCCTGGCTCTAATTTTCTTCCAAAACGCAATGAACGAAGTCCAAATTGATTTGAACGAGAAGTCTTTTCATCATAGCCAACAATGGTTTCATCAAAGTTTTCCATATCGTGAACATCCATTCCCATCATATGACCTAAGCCATGAGGCATAAACAATCCCATTGCTCCTTCCTTAACAGCTTCTTCAATATCACCTTTCATTAATCCAATTGCTTTTAAGCCTTCACCCAATTTTTTAACAGCTTTAAGATGAATTTCCTTATATTCAATTCCTGGTTTAATGGATTGTTGAGCAATTAAATTAGCATTCAATACAGCTTCATAAACAGCCTTTTGTCTTTCATCAAACTTACCTCCACAAGGCACTGACCTTGTTATATCGGAACAATATCCACTTGGAGTTTCACAACCTGCATCAGAAACCAACATTCTTTCTTTCTTTAGTTTCAGGCTATGGTCGTGTCCATGAAGTATTTCTCCATGAGTTGTAAGAATGATTGGGAATGAAACAGGACCACCTCCACTTAATGCAATACCTTCCATAATGCCTGCAATCTCATACTCATAAGTATTTAGATTCTTTGCCATACGCATCATTGTAGTGTGCATTTTGTAAGCTGTTTCAATTGCTTTTTCTATTTCTGCAATCTCTTCCAATGACTTAATAGAACGTTGTTTAACTATTGCCTTACGAAGTTCAAGAGAAGCAAATTTTTCAACATGGTCTTTCTTAATATGCAAAAGAGAAGAAAGCAAATTTCTATTTTCTGCTCTGTAAGGAGGAAGGAAATGTATTTTTCTTTCTTGCAAAATTGCCTGTTCCAAAAGATTTGAAAGGTCTTTTCTACTTCCACTGTTCTTTACCCCTATCTTATCTGCTCTGTCTCTAACTGAAGCAACTGGACCAGTCCATATAATATCATCTATTTCAACATCATCTCCAAACAGATAATCTTCTCCAGTGTTTGCATCAATTACTCCTGCAAGGTCTTGAAGGTTATATTCAAAGAAATAACGAAATGATGAATCCTGACGGAATGTATAAATATTTGCAGGATAATTAAATGGTGAGTCTGAATTTCCTAAAATTAGAATCAAGCCATCCTTAATATCTTTTGCTAATTGTTTTCTACGATTTACGTATGTGCTTTTACTAAACATAATCTATTGATTTAAATTACTCTTTATAAATCTTCCAGCTTCCATAATTGGCAAATTGCCTTCAGTTGGAATGTAAATAACTGTTTTATCGTTCAAATTATTTTGATTTCTTACCCAAAGATACTGAATATATCTGTCTGTAAGAGTTCCATTTTCAATCTTAATAGCCTCAGCAGCTCCTCTTGCTCTTTCAACTTCTGCCAACGCATTAAGTTTTTCTGCTTCAAGATTAGCTCTTGCTTCCTCTACCTTAATTTTTCTATTTTGTTCTGCTTGAGCAAATTCAGCCTTTCCTCTCATTTCTTGTTGCCATACCCTATAAACAGGCATTCCGAACATTAAAACAAGTACAAAAGCAAGAATAACTATAACAGTTAACAATATGTGCTTATAGTTTATTTTAAACATAATACTCTTATTTTTTTAATTATCAATCTAAACGTTTTTCAATATATCTAAAGTATGTCTCCAACACATCTCAACAGTCTTTATCTCTAATTTTTCATCAGGAGAATGTACTCCACGAAGAGTTGGTCCAAAAGAAATCATATCCATTCCTTTATATTTTTCTCCAATAAGCCCACATTCCAATCCTGCATGAATGGCTCTTACAATTGGTTTTTTGCCAAATAGTTTTTCATAGCTTTGCTCTGCAATCTTAAGAATTTTGCTTTGAGGATTAGGAACCCAACCAGGATAACCATCACCATGAGTTACATCAGCACCCACCAAACGCAAACAAGCTTCATTTCTATCGCAAGCTGCTTCTTTAGCTGTTTCAATGGAAGAACGTTGAGAAGTAGCAATAACAAAGCAATTATCCACCATCTTAACTGATGCTAAGTTAGTTGAAGTTTCAACAAAATTAGGAATTTCTCTACTCATTGCCAAAACTCCATGAGGGATAGCATATAAAACATTCAAAAGGTCTTCTTGAGTCATTGGGTCAATAACTTCTTTTGGACGTTCAACTTCTTCAATTTTAACTCCAAGGTTAGGTTCAGTGGAACGAAACTCAAAACGAATATCGTCATTGTATTTCTTAACCATTTCAATCATTTCCTTAGCATTCTCCTGATCAACAACCACAACAGCATTAGCCTCTCTTGCAATTGCATTTCTTAAGTTTCCTCCTTCAAAGCTTGCAAGAGCATATACAAGAGCATCGTTTAAAGTCCAAAGAATACGATTTAAAACCTTATTAGCATTAGCCAAACCTTTGTTTATATCATCTCCTGAATGACCTCCCTTGCCTCCAAAGACAGAAATTCTGTAAGCTTTACCTTCTGTACAAGGCTCTAACTCGTATGGTAATTTACCCATTGTATCTTTTCCACCTGCACATCCAATAAACAGTTCTCCTTCATCTTCAGAGTCCAAGTTGATAAGAATTCTGCTGTTTAGAAAATCAGGTTTAAGAGCTTCAGCACCTGAAAGTCCAGTTTCTTCATCAACAGTAAATAGACATTCAATATTACCATGCTCAATATCATCACTATCCAAAATAGCTAAAGCCATAGCCATTCCAATACCGTCATCAGCTCCAAGAGTAGTTCCTTTAGCCTTCAACCAACCATCTTCAATATATGTCTCTATAGAATCTTTCTCAAAATCAAACACCTTATCGCTATTCTTTTCACAAACCATATCCATATGAGATTGCAAACAAACCCAAGGCTTAGCCTCAAAGCCCTTAGTGGCAGGTTTTCTAATCAAAACATTACCTATCTCATCTCTTAGAGTTTCCAATTTTCTATCATTACCCCATTTCAAAAGGTATTCAATAATTTTATCTTCTTTTTTAGAAGGACGAGGAATTTGCAATATTTCAGCAAAGAATTCAAATACTTTCTTAGGCTCTAAAGCCATTAAATCATTGTTCATAACAGTATATTTTTTAAATTAAAACCAATAAAATTAAGATTTCAAAGATACAGATTTTTTTTAGAAGGACAAGGAAATTTTGAAAATGTTTAGGCGTTGAGGGGTTGAGGGGTTTGTGTGAATCAGGATTTTTTTGTCTGAATCAGGATTTACAGGATTTAGAGATTGATAGGATTTCAATTAAGTAACTAATCAAGCATTATCGACTCTGTCGCTTGCCTTAGCAAGAATCCTTTAATCCTGTAAATCTTGATTCAGATAAAGAAAAAGAAAAGCCTAAACAAAATTTATTGGAATACTTTGAATAGAAATGTTCCATGATATTCTGATTGATAATAATTAGTATCGGAATCATCATAATCAAAAGAAATACACTTACTTGTCATATTATAAACTCCACTTGTATCATTTGAAAAAATAAGTTCATAAACATCACTATAAATATATTTATAATGATACAACGGGTCAGAAACAATAAAGAAAGTTTTAATGGTTGCTGTACTTTGACCTGTTTTTTGGTAGGTATAGGAAGTGGTATCTAAGGTTTCTTGTGGAAGTCGAAATATTGGATTACTAAGGCTTCCTTCACTAAAAGTAATACAGCGTGAATATCTCCCTTGATTATCTCTACATAAACGTGCTGAAATAAAACTCTCTGGAGAATTGCCATAAGTTGCATCAGCAAATTCAGAATCTTCATCGCAAGAAGAGAATATAAATACTATTGAAACAACAAAAATTGATAATATTAAATTTAATTTCTTATTCATAAAAGCCTCCTTTCTTAATTACAATCTGGATTTTGAACTCCTGCATAAACTGGATCATTAACGCCCTTATACAAATAGAAAGAATAAATTTTGAATTTAGACACATAGCCAACCTTAATCCAGCCATAATAGTAACAATCTGTACCCTTAAACCTTACTCCAATATAATCTCCTACTCTAATATTTCCATCTACAGAAGCGTTTAAACTATTTTTCCATTCCCAACCATAATTCAACATTGCATTTTCATAAATAGTTGCATAAGGTCTTGAAGGCAAAGTTACTGGCATTATACCCGTTGAAACCTCAACATTTGAACTCATACCCTTAATACTAACATAATTGGAAACATTTCTAATCAAAACATCACCATCACCATCTGAATCCATATCCAACTCAATCTCATCATTCAATTCTACAGGAGAAGAAAAGTCTTTGTAACAACATAATCCTTCACATTCATTGCAATAATCCGCATCATTACATCCGCTAAAACATAAGGCTATGCATAACATTAAAGGATAAAGAAATAACTTTTTCATAATAACATAATTTAAAGTTAATGAAAATTGAACACTGCAAACTTACAATAATAATTTAAAAATTAATATATAAAAGTAAGAAATTCGTGGAACTTTTCACTCTTATCTGAATCAGGATTCTTTTGTCTGAATCAGGATTCTTTGCAAGCAAAGCGGCAAGCCGATAATTCAGGATTAAGGGATTTACTTGATTTTTTAATTAATTCTTAGTTTGAAATCCTACTAATCCTAAAATCTTGTATTATCGGCTTGCCGCTTGCCTTAGCAAGAATCCTGATTCTGACAAAAAGACTACCTTTGCTTACGGAGCTACAACTTCTTCAGCAGGCAACACCAAACCTTTAGGCATTGGGTTACGATACTCAAAGTAAGCTGCTTTTAACTTGTTCTTAAAGCGAACATTTGGTTTGAAATTCACTTTAATCCCTCTAATGGTTGAAGCATCAACTTCTTCAGCAGTATCCATAGCCTTAGCCTTAAGATAAGGAGTGAAGTTACCAAGCTGATCCAATTGAACGGTTGTGCCATTCATTGTTTCTTCAGTGATAACCATTTGCAAAGCTCTAATTGCTGAAAGAATATCATTCTCAGCCAATGAGGATGCTCCAGCAATTCTCTCAATCAATTGCTCTTCACTCATAATACCATTTCTTGATATTACTGCGACAAATTTTTCACCTGGGTTAGTCCCCACAGAAATTTTCTTCTTAATGGAAGTCCAATTCATCATAAACATTCTGCGATTAACCTTAATATCATCGACGAGGTTTTTAGTTTTCAAAATTGTGGATTTTATTGGAATAATATTTTCCTCAATCTCACATTACAAAGATACTAAAAATATTTATATTTAAGATATTAAATTGTATTTATTTGCATATTTTTTTAGTTAAATAATGTTAAATATATCCATTTGAGAAAAACCCAATCATAATTGAAAATATGTCCTTTATATTTTTATTTATCTCCCTTATATTTCCAAATATCTCCTTTATATTTTTGTTTACGTCCTTTATATTTTTCATTATGATTGATGTTTTTTTAGGAGTGTAGGGGTTTGTCTGAATCAGAATTTTCAGGATTAAGGGATTGATAGGATTTTCAATAAAGCGACCAATAAAGAGACTAATCAAGCAAATCCTCAAATCCTGAAAATCCTGATTCTGACAAAAAAATCCTGATTCTGACAAAAAAAATCATGCAAATCCTCAAATCCTGCAAATCCTGATTCTGACAAAAAAATCCTGATTCTGATTAATTAACCATTTAAAAAGTAGTCTGCCAAATCAAGTCCCAATTCCTTATCTTCCTTTGTGGCTATCTCTTCCAATATATGCGATAATTCAATTTTAGAGCCTATTGCTTTGTTTATTCTCTCTGCCTTACTTTGCCATAGTTCAAAGCATTTAAGGTCAGGAAAGGCTGTTATTTGTTGTTTTCTGATAGGATAGATTTTATTCTCTGTTAGGTTGTTTAATCCCCCTGTTGCCATCCAATTAAAAGAAGGTTCATAAAGCGACATTATTATTGAAGTCTTTTCCGATTCCACCAACATAATGGGCTTTTGAGGGTATTTAATTAATAAATGTTCCCCAAATAAACATTGTGTCAGTTGCCAATCATCAGGTAGTAGATTTTGCTTTTTCAACTCAGAATGCACCCAAGAAACTCCACTTTTAACTCTTTTTCCTGTTTGTGGGTTGTATTGCATTATCTTTCCTGTTCTTATTCTAAGGTTGCTATCAATTTGCCAAAAGACAACTCCATTATCCATTGCTCCACCTATAAAATAGTCTTTAATAACTCTTTCTACATCTTCTTTAGGGAAATTATCAAAAAGAAAGGTTAGGAAATGGGAAGGCTTGGAAATGGTTTGTAAGAGATATTTATTGTCAATTTGTTTGATTGGGATTAATGTAGAGACGCGATTAATCGCGTCTCTACCTGAATTAATCGTATATGGATATTGATTATAGGAAGGATTATTTTCAAAGAATTGTTTAGGTGTGTAGTGATACCCACATTTAATTGCACGATTGCAAATTCCTACTTTTTCATCAATGTAAATATTTGTTTCTGTGTCGATATATCTTGTAAAAGAATGTTTTCTTCCACATTTTGGACAAGTATATCTTGTTGATTGTCCTTTATATTTTTCTAATTCTATACTCATTGTTTTGTTTAAATTTTAATAACTTAAATATTCTTGGTTATGGTCAACTTGGTCAAAACCCCTATAAAATGAACATTAACCAAAGTTTTAATAGCGGTGGGTAACCCAATAATAAATTATTGGGGTTACACTCACACACTTATCTATTAAAGATTATTCTTTGATAATTGTTTCTGCATTTTTAATTTTCTCGTACCTCTTAAGCTTATTCATTATAGTACCATGAGAAACTCCAAACTTCAAACCTATTTCCCTATAATTTAAGCCTTGTTCTTTAAGGGATATGATTTCCTTATACTCAGCCTCAAGAGTGCTAAGATTAACCTCATTGGTATTAATCTTATCAAAAGGGGTATTAGTTCCCAAAGATTGAAAAGTAAGGTTGTCCGTAAACATTAAATCAATTGATGAGCGTTTTAACTCTTGAGGAATGTAATTCCCTTTCACGGGACACAGGTGACGGATAGTTGAATTGTTAACGCTTGCTTTTAGTTCCAACACCAAACGAGCCTTTGCTTCAATAGACTGAGAACCCAAAGCATTGTTTTTGGATGGAGCTAAATTTTCAGCCCCTTTCCTTGTATGATGCATAAAAATAATTACACACTCATACTTCTTTGTTAATCGACTAAATTGATTAAGATAAGCTCTAACATCAATAGCCTTATACAAATCATTACTAAATGAATCAGTAAATGGATCTATGATAACAACATCAGCCCTCTGTGATTGCAATTCGTTTTCTAACCTTTCAATAAGCTTATAATTATCGAAGATATAGACTAAGTTCTTCAACTGCTCAGGCTTAAGGTGTAGGTCTAAATTCTGTTTCTTAAGAAGAAATGAAATTTCGTCGTGCGGTATTTGCAATTCCGCACTATAATATTATAAGGATTTACAATCCGATATTTATTCAATAAAAAGAATTAACATATCTCAATAATAATATAGTGTGAAAGCACTACAAAAAAGAGTATTAACTTAACAACAAAAAATAAAAGCATTATGAGAAAAATTTCCGTCGTGCGGGATTTGTACTCCCGCACTATATTACTATAAGGATTTAAAATCCGTAACTTAATTTACAACAATAATTCAAAGGATAACATATCCTAATAATAAATTAAGTGCGGCATAACATATACCACACAACAAAAAAGAGATTAAGGAGATTAAAGATTTTAAGGAGTTTAAGGTCATTATTGTCTATTAAATCTATTAAGTCAATCAAACAAATAAACGAATAAACAACTCAACAAGCTAAAATAAAGAAACGCAAAATATATTATTTCAATACTTTGCGTTCTTGTTTTGTGACCTCGGCAGGATTCAAACCTGCAACCTTCTGAGCCGTAATCAGATGCACTATTCAATTATGCTACGAGGCCTTTTGAGGGTGCAAAAGTACAAAGTTTTATCAAATAGACAAAATAATAAGCTTATTTTTTTTATTTTTGCAACTTGTTTCAAGGTTTTGTTTTCTCAGAGCCTTAGGACAAAATTTAATTCATTTATTAATAATTAAAAACAAAAAAAACATGAACAAGACTTATTTAAAGAGAAAGAATGCCTTTCGATTTAAACGTTTTGCTAACAAGTCTTACAGTGCATATAACAGTATGCATAAGGTTGTTAGTATTGGTGTTTTAAGCTTTGCTACTCTGACTTGTGCAGCACAAAAAGAGGCTGTAGCTCAAGGGAAAGACACCATCAAGATTAATCAGATTGCTGATAAAAACTTGGATGAAGTGGTCATTTGGGCTTCTGCTGATGAACCTGTCAATCAAGTTGCAAAGATTATTACAACAATCACTCGAGAAGAGATTGGGCGGCTTAGGCCACAAAGTATTCAAGACCTTCTCTCCTACGCTGCCTCAGTAGATATTCAAACAAGGGGTTCTCACGGTGTTCAAGCCGATGTTTCTATTAGAGGTGGTTCTTTTGACCAGAGTGCAATTTTGCTAAATGGTATCAATATTTCAAATCCCCAGACAGGTCATTACAGTTTTGACATTCCAATCAACATTTCCGACATTGAAAGAATAGAAATTCTTCACTCTCCTTCTGCCATTGTTTATGGTGCTTCTGCATTTTCGGGAGGGATTAACATTATCACTAAGAAAAACATAGACAAAGAACTTTCAGCCAAAGTGGAAGGTGGTTCTTATGGTTTGTTTGCAGGTGAGATTGGTGGAGCTTATAGGATTAAAAATGTTGACAACAGGCTTTCAATGGGCTATAAACAATCGGACGGCTATATAGAAAACAGTGATTATAGAATATTTAATTTGCTCTATGGCTCAAGGGTAAATTTAAAAGAAAATAAAATAGATATTCAATTGGGCTACAATAAGAAAAACTATGGGGCTAACACTTTCTATTCTGCTGCTTATCCAAATCAGTATGACAACACCTCATCGGTTTTGACTTCAGTTAAGGGAGAATTTGGCTCCAAGCTTAAGTTTTTACCTTCAATTTACTGGAATAGGCATTATGACAGGTTTGAACTGATTAAGAACAGTGGTAAAAGCAATAATCACAGAAGCGACGTATTGGGGAGTAATCTCAATATGCAATATCATTCGAAATTAGGATTAACTAATTTTGGTTTGGAACTTAGAAATGAAAGCATTTTAAGCAATGTTTTAGGTCTTATGATGTCTTCCCCTATTGGTGATTATACAAAAAAGGATAATCGTTTAAACCTAAGTTATATGCTTCAACATAATATTAAATACAAAGGTTTTACAATGGCTATGGGTGTTTTGGGTTTTGAAAATACTGCTTTTAAGCAAGCTTTTAAGCTTTACCCAAGCCTTAGTGTTGATTATAAAATAAATAATAATATAAATGTATTTTCTTCCTATTCTCAAAGTTCAAGATTGCCAACCTTTACAGACCTTTACTATACAACAAAAACTCATATTGGAAACACTGATTTAAAACAGGAAGAATCGGAAAGCGTGGAGTTAGGTTCAAAGTATAGAAATAGATATTTTCTATCTTATGTTTCAGGGTTTTGGCTTGGAGGTAAGAATATGATTGACTGGGTTAAGAAAAATCCTGATGATAAATGGGAGTCAAAAAACATAACTCAAATAAGTAAGTTTGGACTTGAAGTGGGTGTTAAGCTATTTTTGAATGAAATAATTAGCTCATTGAAATATCCAACTACTCTTAAGATTGATTATTCAAGAATGCATCAAGAAGTTATTAAGAATGAATACATATCCAATTATGCTCTTAACTATCTTAGAGATAAACTAACAGCTCAGCTCTATTTGCCTTTATATAAAGATAAATTGAGTACAACAGTTTCATTTCGCTATCAAAAAAGAATGGGACAGTATTTGAAATATGAAGATTTAAAACCTGCACAAAAAGAAGATTATCCAGCATTTACAACAATGGATATCAGCATAAACTACAATTTGAAAAACTTCAATATATATTGTAATATGAATAATATCTTCAATACTAAGTATTTTGATTTAGGGAATGTTCCTCAACCAGGCTTTTGGTTAATTGGAGGAGTTAGTATTAATTTATAGTACTTTATATACTGTTTTATGAATTAAACTAACTGCCTTTTGGATATTTTCATTGGTAAAGTAAAGAATATTATTTGTCATAAGGTTCATTGGGAGTGGGTTTTGAGTTGGCGAATAGGCAGGTTGAAGATAGTTAAAGTCCAAAAGGGAGAAGTTTAGTTTTTTATAGAAGTCAATTCTTTTTAGAGCCTCTGATGTTGTTGGGGGCTCTACTTCTATAATAAAAGGTTTAGAGTATTTATTAATGATTTCATTCAAAACCTTAGAGCCATATCCTTTTTGTCTAAGAGATAAATCAATTGCAAAATGCTCTATATAAACAAAATCACAAAACTCCCAAATGCTAATTATTCCTATTGGGGTTTCATCCTCTAAAGATGATTTTATTACATAAAAATCAAATCCTTCCTTCCCCACCATTTCAACTACTAAATCAAAATCTCTTCTCTCATCCAAAGGAAAAGAGGAGTTGTATATCTCTTTAGCAAAAGAAATATGCATAGAATTCTTTAAAGACTCAAAGTTCATTATTACTTTTATATCTTATCTTCTGATTCTTTGAAAATATTGTATAGAAGGTCTCTTGCTCGGAATAATTTAGCCTTAACTGTTCCAAGTGGAAGGTTTAGCTCTTGTGCAATTTCTTCATAAGAAAGTTCATCAAAATAACGCAATTCGATTAGAGTTCTATAGTGAGGTTTTAATTTACTCACTATCTCACGCATCATTTTGATTTTTTGTTTTTCAATTATCTTTTCCTCTGGGTCTAAGGTTTCAGAAGCAATATCAATTCCTATCTGCTCTCCATCAGAACTTGTGTAAATATTGTCAATAGAAACCATCTTAGCTCTCTTTTTGCGAATAAAATCAATACAGTTATTTGTTGCTATGCGAAATAACCAAGTTGAGAATGCATATTCAGGAGTATATTGACTAAGTGATTTGAAGGCTTTACCAAATGCTTCAATTGTCAAATCTTCAGCATCGGTTGATGAATTAGTCATCTTTAAAAGCATATAATAAATAGGCTCACGATAAGTATTCATCAAGTCAGCATAAGCCTTTTGATTACCATGGTCTCTTGCTTGACAAACAAGTTGGTAATCCCTTATCGCTTTTTCAGTAAGGTTGGTTGATGAAACTTCCATTTATATCTTTTTTGTGAATAACGTGAAAAATCTAATTGTAGTATTAATGAACAAAAATAAGACCTCTAAAAGAGGAGAAAGAAATGCTACTTGTTTTGTAGCTAAAGTTTTTGATGATTTATAGTAAACTATTATCTGAAAAGTATATTTAAGAACTAATGGCAAAATAGCATACTGCCAAGGGAATTGAAATAATATACTTAAAGCTACTGAAACATAAATCAAAAGGGTTGCAAAAGGCATTAAAGTTGATATAATTTTGTCTTTAAGTTTAAAATGAGACATGGATTTGAAATGCTTTTTCTTTTGTATTACCCATTCTTCTCTTTTTTCTTTTGGGGAAGCAAGATTTATTGAATCTCTATTTAGTACAACTGCAGTATTCTTAGAATTGGCATTTTTGTTTATAAATAAATCATCTTCTCCAACCGAAATATTATATTGAGAAATAAAGCCTCCTGTTTCAAAAAAGAATTCTCGCTTATAGGCCATATTGCGTCCTTGCCCCATATATGGGTTATTGAGCATTGCATTTCCCAAGTAGTTCATGGCTGAGGTTAGATTTTCATATTGCATAAGAGTGTTGAGAAAGGTTGGCTTTTGCTCAAAATTGGTAAAGCCCAAAACTATATCTTTCTTTTGCCTAAACCCTTTCACCATTGTAGTTATCCAATTGTAGTTGAGAGGCATTGTGTCAGATTCAGTAAGGAGAATTATTTCATTCTTTGCCGATTTAATACCTAATGAAAGAGGGTATTTCTTCCCTAAGAATCCATTTACATTATTGTATAGATTCACAACATTAAGATTAGGATATATCTCCTGCAGAACTCTAAGCACATATTCTGTTTCATCCTTTGAAGCATCATTTACAACCACAACTTCAAAGTTTGGATATTCCTGCTCCAAAATGATTGGTAGTTTCTTTTCCAAATTATATGCATCATCCTTAACACACATAACAACCGAAACAGAAGGGATGTATTTCTGCTTTTCATCAGTAGTTAAATTATTATCTTTAAAGAATGCTACTCTTCCATAAACGATGAAATAGTAGAGTATTTGAAACAAGATAATTATCCCTAATATTATTGCAAAGTAAAAACCAACTGTGTTAAACTGATAATCTAAAAAATCCATGTCATTATTAATATAAAAACAAACAAAAGTATCAAAAATCCACATTTTAATATTAATTTTGTCAAAATATTTCTAAACATTTTTTGTTGATAACTATTGATGGAATTTACTATTGACGCTATTTCAAAGGATTGTAACGCAAGAGCGGGGACAATAAAAACTTTTCATGGAGACATACTTACTCCAATTTTTATGCCAGTGGGTACAGTTGGAAGTGTAAAGGCTGTTCATGCAAGAGAGTTAAAAGAAGATATTAAAGCTCAAATTATTTTGGGCAACACTTATCATTTATATCTACGTCCTGGAATTGATATAATTAAAGAAGCTGGAGGCATTCAAAAATTTAATTCATGGGGGAAACCTATGCTTACTGATAGTGGAGGATATCAAGTTTACTCTTTAGGTCATAACAGAAAAATTACAGAAGACGGTGTAGTTTTTCGTTCTCATATTGATGGAAGTAAACATATTTTCACTCCCGAAAGAGTTATTGATATTCAAAGAGCAATTGGTGCTGATATTATTATGGCTTTTGATGAATGCACTCCTTATCCTTGTGATTATAACTATGCAAAGAAATCTCTTTTACTTACTGACCTTTGGTTGGATAGGTGCATTAAAAGATTTAATGAAACTGAGTGTCCTTATGGTTATTCTCAAACTCTTTTCCCAATTGTTCAAGGTTCTGTTTATAAAGACTTAAGAAGAGAAAGTTGCGAGAGAGTTATGTCTTATGATTGTAAGGCAAATGCTATTGGAGGGCTTTCGGTTGGAGAGCCAATTGAAGATATGTATGAACTGACTGATTATTGTTGTTCAATTTTGCCTAAAGATAAACCTCGCTATTTGATGGGAGTTGGAACTCCTGCCAATTTGCTTGAATGTATTTCTTTAGGAATAGATATGTTTGATTGTGTTATGCCTTCAAGAAATGGTAGAAATGGTATGCTTTTCACTTCTGAAGGTATAATGAATATGAAGAATGAAAAATGGAAAAACGACTTCTCTCCTATTGACCCTATGGGAGTGAGTTACGTTGATTCTATTTATTCAAAAGCTTATTTAAGACATTTGTTTGTTGCAAAGGAAATTTTAGCTCTTCAAATTGCAACTATTCACAATCTTAGTTTTTATCTTTGGTTGGTGGGGCAAGCAAGAGAACATATTATTGCAGGAGATTTTAATGTATGGAAAAAAGAAATGGTTGAAAAAGTCTCAAATAGATTATAAGATTTATGTTGAAGAAGATTGACTGGTATATAATCAAACAACTCTTAGCCACTTTCTTTTTGGCTATTGCTCTTATTATTCTAATTGTAATTGTTTTTGATATTTCAGAAAAACTTGATGACTTTTTGGAAAGAGAGGCCCCAATGAAAGCCATAATATTTACATATTACGTTAATTTCATCCCTTATTTTGTAAATCTCTTTGGTCATCTTTTCTTCTTTATTGCAGTTATTTATCTTTCATCACGAATGGCTTCAAGAACAGAAATTATTGCAATTTTGAGCTCAGGAGTTAGCTTTAAAAGATTTTTAAGACCTTTCTTACTCTCATCAATTCTAATTGCTGTTATAAATATTTATCTAACAAATATTCTTATTCCACAAGTAAATAAGCCTCGTATTGAGTTTGAAAAAGTTTATTGGAGAAATCCATACAAAAATCAACTTATGAATATTCATATTCAAACCGATAGAAACAATTTAGTCTATGTACAAAGCTTTAACAATATCAATTCTACGGGATATAGATTTACTAAAGAAACTTTTAATGACAAAAATGTTTTAATAAAGAAGATTTCTGCTAATAATATTATATATGACTCTATCAAAAAAGATTGGACTTTAGTGAACTATTCAATTAGAGAAATTAATGGATTGAAAGAGAATTTGGTTGTGGGCGATAGTGTTAAAATGGATTTAAAGATGAAACCTTCGGAGTTTAATATAAATAATGCTAAAGTGGAAACTATGACTTTTTCAGAACTAAATGCTTTTATAAAGAAAGAATCATTAAGGGGTTCTAAAGATATAAATAACTACTTAATTGAAAAATACCAAAGATTAATCAATCCTCTTGCCTACATAATTTTAACTCTTATTGGAGTTTCGCTTTCATCAAGAAAAACAAGAGGAGGAACGGGTATGCACTTAGCTGCTGGAATAACTTTAGCCTTTGCTTTTATTATGATGATGAAAGTTACTTCTGTGTTTTCAATTAAAGGAAATCTACCTCCTATAGTTTCAGTTTTCATTCCAATAATATTTTTCACCTTTATTGGTTTATACTTATTTAAAAAAGCACCTAAATAGTAGTAGTAAGTATGATAGTTAATAAGTTAATAAACAAAATAATTAAAACAAGAATACCTCAAATTGAGTATTTTATGCAAAATCCTATTGAGGTGCAAGAAAATGTTTTACATTCCCTTATTCAGTCATCCAAAAATACTACTTGGGGAAGGTTTTATGATTATCAATCAATAAAGAATTGGGAAACTTTCAAAGAGAGGGTTCCATTAAATGATTATAACTCATTATTACCATTCTTTGATAGGATAAGAAAAGGCGAAGAAAATTTGCTTTGGAGTGGAGATATTAAGTGGTTTTCTAAGTCTTCTGGAACAACCTCCAATAAGAGTAAGTATATACCTGTCAGCGAAGAGAGTTTGCAGGAGTGTCATTATAAAGGAGGGAAGGATATGTTGGCTCTTTATATTAATAATCATTCTCACAGCAATATTTTTTCAGGTGCATCATTAGCTTTGGGAGGCTCTGAGCAGGATAATGAGTATGAGAATGATATTTTCATTGGTGATGTTTCTGCAATTTTAATTGACAACCTCCCCTATTGGGCTGAGTTTTTCCGAACTCCTAAGAAAGAAATTGCTCTTATGCCTGAGTGGGAAGAGAAATTAAAAAGGATGATTGAAGATGTTTCTTTAAGCAACGTTGTTTCTCTTTCTGGAGTTCCTTCTTGGATGTTGGTTTTGCTTAAAGGAGTTATAGAACATACAGGAAAAACCTTACAAGAAGTATGGCCTAATTTGGAAGTGTATTTTCATGGAGGAGTGAGCTTTGCTCCATATATATCTCAATTTAGAGAAATACTGCCTTCAAACATTAATTATATGGAAACATACAATGCTTCTGAAGGTTTCTTTGGGCTTCAAGATAGGACAGACATGGACTCTTTGCTCCTTTTGTTAGACTATGGCATTTACTATGAATTTATTCCTTTTGAAGACATAGAAAAAGATAATCCTAAAATAATAAATCTTTCTATGGTTGAAAGAAACAAAAACTATGCTATGGTTATTTCAACAAATGGTGGATTATGGAGATATATGATTGGTGATACTATTATGTTTACTCAAACAAAGCCATATCGTTTTAAAATAACAGGAAGGACAAAGAATTACATTAATCTTTGTGGAGAAGAGCTAATTGCAGATAATTCCAATAGGGCTTTAGATATTGCCTGTAAGGCTACTGACGCTATTATGAATGAATATTCTGCAGGACCATATATTGAAAATGATTTAAGATATCATGAATGGGTTATAGAATTTGAAAGAGAACCAAATAATTATAAGAAATTTGAAGAAATATTAGATGCTTCTTTGCAGGAACTCAATTCTGATTATGAAGCCAAAAGATATAAAAATTTAGTTCTTCAAAAGCCTAAGATTAATTATCTTCCAAAGGGTTCTTTTTATATTTGGTTAAAAGGAAGAGGTAAATTGGGTGGTCAACATAAGGTTCCAAGACTATCTAATACAAGAGAATACATTGACGAATTATTAAAACTAAAAAATTAATTTTTTATGACAATAGATGAAATACAAAACAAAATAATTGAGGAGTTTTCAATTTTTGAAGACTGGATGGATAAGTATAATTACTTAATTGAATTGGGTAGAGATTGCCCAATTATTAATGAGAAAGACAAAACTGAAGCTAACCTTATTAATGGATGTCAATCGAGAGTATGGGTTAATGCAGAGTTGATTGACGGTAAAATGGACATTAAAGCAGATTCTGATGCTGTAATTACAAAAGGAATAATTACCCTTTTGTTAAGGGTATTTAATCATCAAACTCCTAAAGATGTGTATGAGTCTGAAGTGTTTTTTATTGAAAAAATTGGACTTTCTACTCATCTGTCTCCAACAAGAAGCAATGGGCTTTTAGCAATGGTAAAGCAGATTAAACTCTATGCTCTTGCTTTTATGAGTGTGAATAAATAGGAAGTGTTTTATCAATATTGAACAAAGAATCCTAAATGTTATTTAAATCAAGAAAGCCTAAAGATATAAACTACTCTTCTGTTAATTCAGAAGTATGGAAAAAACTTAAGAGAAACAAAATGTCTATGTTAAGTTTGTTTATTATTGGTTTTTTTGTTCTTATTGCCGTTTTAGGTTATACAATAACTCCAGATCAAACTCCTTTTGCTAATCAACAATATTTAGAAATTGCTGCAAAAAAACCTTTTTTTAAAGTAGATTTTCTTAGAATATATGACAATAAAAATGCTCCCAAAAGAAACTTTTTTAAACATTTAGCCTTCGGCACAAAAAACCCTTATAGCTCCACTCCTATTTACAAACATTGGGAGAAAGGAGATACATTGTATTGTGAAACCTACACTGGAGAAGCAAATAATAATGGAGAAATAATTGCGATAAATAAAAATACTACTGAATTTAGAATCAAACAAAAGACTTTTTTTCTTGGTACAGACAGATATGGTAGAGATATGCTTTCTCAGCTTATGATTGGATCAAGAGTTAGTCTTTCTGTTGGCATTATTTCTATAATTATTTCTCTTTTAATTGGAGTTACTCTTGGAGCTATTGCAGCCTATTATGGCAAATGGATTGACAATTTGATTATGTGGTTGATTAATGTTGTTTGGTCAATACCTACAATATTGCTTGTTATTGCAATAACCTTTGCACTTGGGAAAGGATTTTGGCAAGTTTTTGTTGCAGTAGGGTTAACAATGTGGGTTGATGTTGCAAGAGTGGTTAGAGGTCAAATTCTTTCACTTAAGGAGAAAGAGTTTGTTGAAGCTGGGAGAGCTTTAGGTTTTAAGGATTCAAGAATTATTATTAAACATATACTTCCCAATGTTGTTGGAGCAACAACAGTTATTACTGCATCAAATTTTGCAACAGCCATTTTGCAGGAAGCAGGTCTTAGCTTTTTGGGTATTGGTGTTCAACCTCCAATGCCTTCATGGGGTACAATGATTAAAGAAAACTATGGCTATATAATTCTTGATGCTCCATATATGGCAATTATTCCTGGAGTTGCCATTATGATTTTAGTTTTAGCTTTTATTCTTCTTGGCTCAGGTTTAAGAGAAGCAATGGACGTAAAAACATCATAAAACAAGGATATATTCTTTTGTAATAAGGATATATTTTGATAAAGTAAGGATATAAATTATTAAAACAAGGATATAATTCCCGAAAGATGCACATCTTTCATATAAAAAGATGCACATCTTTTGGGTGTAAAGACGTGCATCTTTTATTTTATGAATTTAAAGAGAGGAAATCTTATTAAACTATATCTTTATTAAGATTTGTAGTGCAAATATAATACTTTTTTTTGACAATTTGGCATTCTAAAGAAAATAAATTTCTCTATCTATTTGTGTTACCTAATTTCAAAAGAAACACCATTTGATTATAAATTGTTACCATTCCTTTTTCATCATTTGCAGGCAAATATGTTTTTGAGAAATCAGAATAATAGGTTTCGTCAGTTCCCAATTTACCTCTTTCATTAACACAATCAATTCCATCAATACAATTAATAAAAACCCTGTAACCCCTACTTGAAACATCCTTACTAACAGTTATTTTCGTTAAATCAATTGTTAGTATTGTTTCTGAATCACTTTTCTTATCAGTCCAAACATAAGTTAATATTCCATTTGAATTTACAGAAAATTTAGTGTATATTCCATCCTTTATTTCGGATTCAATAATCTGACAACTCTCCTCTGGAGATTGAGCATAAAGATTTGTGCTTAGTGCTGAAATTATGATTAATACAAATGAAAGAATTAACTTTTTCATACCTTTATTATTTTAATAATTTGTTAGTTATGGCTGCTTTAACTTTGCAAATTTAATATTTTTTTTCTCAAGTTGCTTACTTTTTGTTTTTTTTAGTTGTTATAATGTTTGGAACGTATTCCATAAATAATGTATATTTGTAGGTTACAAAAAAATAGATTTTCTCTTACAATTACACATTAATTGTGTGATTATGTTATAGATAAAGAAAAATATTAATTATATAAACGATAATTCTTATGAAAAAAGTAGTTTTACTTTGTTTAAGTGTTTTATTATGGGGAATTGCTGCCATAGCTCAGCCTTCATTAATTACTTACGCAGATTTTGAAAATGGAATTCCTGCTGGTTGGAATACCAACAATTCCACAAACGTTACTTCCAACACAGCTCTTAAAAATAATGGTTCAAAGAGCATAAGACTTAAGAATGCTGCAAATGGAGATGTATGGTTAGAGACTCCAACCCTTACTCGAAATACAGGATGTAATGTTAGAGTTGAGTTTGATCATATCCCAATGCTTCAAAATCCTGCAGGTCAAGGAGAGTTTCAAATTTCAATAAATAATGGAACAACATGGATGCCATTAACTGCAACAGGAGGGATTACTTCTCCTACAGGTTATGATGCTACTTATGGTAGTGGAATTCCTAGTTGGGGAGGCAGTTTTTATAAAACAAATTATTGGACTGGAAATACTAATATCTTAGAAGAAAACTTAGATAGCACATATTGGAAGCATGAAGTATTTTATCTTAACTCAGCAATTGGTAGTGCCACTACTTTCAAATTAAGATTTAAAGTTGGGCAGGCAACAGCTGCCAATACTTTTTCAGGATGGTATATTGATGACTTTAGGGTGTATCAAGCCTCAACAGCAGGAAATACTGTTAGAATTCCTCAACTTCTAAGCAGCAATATTATTGCTCCAAAAGTTTATAACTACCCTAATTGTACCGATGTAAGGATTGATGCCATTATTGGATTTCTTCAATCATCTGCGCCAACAGTTGCAGATTCTATTTATGTTGAATATAAATTTGGTAGCAATCCAACAGTTAGTAAAGTTACCTTAAGAGATACAAACGGACATTATATTGGCTATATCCCATTTAACGGATTTGATTCCGTTACCCATTGGAGAATTGTTGCAAATGATGTAAAATACAATCAAACAACATACCCATATTCATATAACAAATGGAATTCATTTAAAAGTATTAGAAGCGAGGATACCTCAATGACTCTTCAAACTACTGGTATTTCCAATCAGGAAATAATGATGAAAACCAACTCTGCAAGAAATATGTATCAATTCAGATATAAAGCTACTGAAATGATAGCTAAAGGTTTCAAAGCAGGTAAATTATTTAAATTAGGATATAAAGTTACTAATGCATCTGGTCCTTTCTATATGACAGACTTTAGTGTATATATAACAAACCTTAATCCTTCAGCTGTTCTTTCTGGAATCAATCCTTATCCAGGGAATATGCAACAAGTAATGGGGCCAGTACTAATGGCTGCACCTTCAGTTGGAGAACAAGAATTAGTATTTGATAATTATTTTATATGGGATGGAGAAAGTGATATTTTAATAAAAATATGCTGGGATAATGGAGCTAATAATACTACTGGAGGAACTACAAAAATAGAAAGCATTGTTGCTCCAACGGGATATTTAACTGGACAAATGTATAGCACTGTTGGATTCGCAGGAGCATGTAATGCCCCTTTCAACACTTCTGATGGACAAATAGGTTTTAGACCTAATTTTAAATTTATTTTTAAGAAAGATTGTACATTAAAATATGACGCTGGAGTTAACGACACTTTGGTTAGCCCGTCAAGTATGGTTGTTAATGCAAACACAAATGTTCCTATAACAATCAAAATAAACAATTATGGTTCTGATACACTTAATGGAGTAAGAGTATATACTCAAATAGATAATAACCTTGCTCAATATGCTGGAACTTGGACAGGTGTTTTACTTCCAAAACCAACAAATGCACAATATAGATCTATTAACTATACTCTTCCTTCAGGACTAACATTCACTCCTGGTTATCGTCATGTAAAAATATGGACAGATTCAATCATTGGTCAAATTGACTGGGAGCCTAAAAATGATACTGCACTTTACACAAGTGAATATTTTGGAATAGTATCATGTAATGGACCCCTTAATGGAGTTTATGCAATTGGAAATGTTACAGGAATTACTTCTGATAGAACATTTGCAAATTTCAAAGAAGCATTTGCAATGTTAAAAGGCTGTGGAGTATCAGGGCCAGTAACATTTAAAGTTTTAAATCTTCCAGTAGGAACATTCTATACTGATACCATAGTATTCCCAATTAACATTGTAGGAGCATCAGTTACAAATTACATAAAGTTTGCAAGTGCTTCCCCAACACAATATGTTAATTTAAAACCAATGCGAACAACTAATAAGAGTTACAATTTCGCTGGGGCTAAATACCTAAAATTTGAAAAAATTAATTTCTATTCTGCAGATAGTTTTGCTGTTGTAAATGACACATTAATACCTGGAGTTGCAAATATTATAGAAATGAATAATCAAACATCAAACATTGAGTTTAAAGATTGTGGGTTTATAAGAAATCCAAACGCTAATAATGTTAATCCTTACTATTTCTTAAATATTGGCTCTGCAAAATATATAACAATTGATAGCTGTAGAATTAATGGAAATGCTGTCTTTAACCACATTTACATTTCAGGAAATTCTCCAACAAATTTAACAGAAGGAATTACAATCAAAAAATCTTTATTTACAAATTTCAGCAACGAATCAATATCTATAAACTATTCTAAAGATATTGTTATTGATAAGAATGAGTTTATTAACAATTTAACTACATCTTCCAGTACTAACTATAATATTATGATTTCTTCTTCTAAAAACTTTTCAATAAGCAAGAATAAATTCATAATAAATAATGTAAGTGCAATTGGTGTTAACCTTGCTCTTGCCTCCACTACACCTTCAGTAATCGCTAATAATAAAATTAGCGTTCATAATAATAACACATCTGAATCAACTGCAAATATTTTTGGTATTAATTTTATGTCAGGTAATGATGTTAAGATTGCATATAATAATATTTATGCGCGTGATTTAAATTCTAATGGGTTACTTTCTTTTGGCATGGCTATAGGAAATGGTTCAACAAGTCAACCTCTAACAAATATCGCCATAAAAAACAATATTGTTGTTAGCGACGGTTATGGAGTAGGTGTACATGCCAAAACTACAACTCAATCAATTATCAGTTTTAGCAATAATATATATTACAAACTAAATACTATGGTATCTCCTCCAAGTACAATTTTATGGAGATATAATACTACAAATTGTTCTACTCTTGAAGAATGGAACGCCTCTTTAGGAGGAAGTGGAGATGCAGGAAGTACAATTTATGGACCTCTATTCCCTTCATTTGAGAACCTTTCAACAACTAACACTTATGTTTGTTATAAAGGAACTCCTATTGCAGAAGTATTAGACGACAACAACTATAGAGCACGTAATACAACTCAACCTTGTATTGGAGCTGACGAGTTTAGTCCTCCACCAAGCAACATATATGTATTAAAAGCATGGATTGACAGAGGAGATGTATTAGTTGGTTCAGACGGAAATACAATTTATTCTGCTTGTGGTTTAGGAAATGAATATATTAACATTCAATTTAAGAATATTAGTAATAACACAATATTAGCCAACAATCTTAAATTTTGGTATAAAATAGATAACCTTACAATTCCTAACACTCAAAAAGACACTATACATTCTCCTGTTATTCCTGATTCTGTATACACTTATAGATTTAGAAATCCATATAGCTTTGGAGTAACAACTGCAGATAGAGAATTTAAAGTTACAGCATTTTCTGTTTTAGCTGCAGACACAATTAGAACCAATGATACTGCCGTATTTTATGTAAATTCAAGAGTTCAACTAACTGCATTACCTGCTCAAAACATTCCTATAAATTATGGAGATTCTACTCTTCTTTCTATTACATCTAATGACTCAATATATTGGTTCTTGAGAAATACTGATGAAATCCCTATCTTGAAATCTCACACTTATCAAACTGGAAGATTATATAATGATACAACATTCTATTTCTCAAGAAAAGAAGAAATACCTATGCTTAAGATTTCAGAAATTCAAATTTCAAAAATAGCAAATGCAATAGGTCAAACAGTCAATCTTCCAGCTTGGGTTACTGCAAACTGTGCAATAGAATTATCAAACTATGGTAATGGAGCAATTAATCTTAATGGGTATCAATTATCATTTGTTTCAGGAAATAGTGTTGCTTTAGCTGCAAATATGACAAAAACTGTAACATTTGGAAATTACATCATATATCCTAATACATCCGTAGTTATACAATATGGAACAGGAACCACTCAAGATTCTTCAAAAACATTATTGGTTGGTTCTGGTAGTTTTACTGCAGCTCAAAAAGCTGGATTCTTAATTAAAGATGCAACAGGAACAATTATTGATGCTGTAACATATAATGGTGCTACATTCAACACAGCAACTAATGTTCCAACATCAGTATGGACTGGGGCTGGTAAAATGGTTCCTGCTAATACTGCTGGTTTAATTAGAACAAATAGAAGTGCAGTTGATTCAAATGGCTGGGTTCCTTCTATAAGCACAACTCCTTTAACAATTTCAACTATAGATACTGCACAAATATGGAAAAGAGATAATGGTTGTTTCGGATTTAAGGCTCCATATAATATTACTGTTAGTGGTATTCCTACAATTGACCCTGGTGTTGCTTCAATTAAATTAGTTGGCGTTAATAGAACGTCTGTATGTACTCTAACTGACGAACAAGTTGAAGTAAAAATTACAAATACAGGAGTAAGTCCATGTACCTCTACTCCATTATTACTGAAAGTTTATGATGGCACAACTTTAGTTAATACAATATATGACACATGTAATGTTACTGTAGCTCCTAATGACACAATAACTTATATTATACCTCAAACAATTAATTTAGCGGCTAACACATCTGATATAACATTTAATATTGTTTGTAATTCAAATCTTAGTTCAGATGTAATTCATTTGAATGATACAGCAAGAATGCAAATTACTTCATTAAGAACTCCTTACTCTCCAATTGCATCTACTGTCAATATTCCTTATGCAACAAGTGCAACCCTAACTGCTAATGGAGTTGATCCAACTGACGTATTGATATGGTATAATTCAAATTATACAAATCATGAGTTAGACAGAATTACCTATACTACTCCTATTTTATATGAAAATGATACTTTCTATGTAGGTTCAATGCTTTTAGAATATGACACTATTCAACTTGGAGATTCAAATATCGCAAATGCATTAACAGGATATCCATCTCCATTAAATGCTGCAACAAAAAATGTCAAAGAACAATACTTATACAAAGCATCTGAACTAAGCAATTTAGGACTTTCTGAAGGAAATATAAATGGATTAATGTTTAGCATTATGAGTATATCTGGACCAACAACCCTAATGGATTATTCAATAAAGATAGGAACAACAAACGAAGAAGCTCTTACAACATGGGTTAGTGGATTAACTGAAGTATTTAATGACACTGTTTCTTTTACTAATTCAAGTACTGACTTAGGTTGGAGAAGTTTCCAATTTACAGATCCTTTCTATTATGATGGAACCTCAAATATTGTTATTGAGATTTGTTTCTCAAGAGAAGGAACAACAGCAAGACAAGTAAGAACTCTTTATTCTGCAACTTCATTTAATTCAGTTTTATCTTATAGACATGCAACAACAAATGCATGTTTATGGACTGGTTCACCAACACAAATGAATCTTAGATTAAGACCTAATACACGTTTTGATATTGATAAGTTTGGATGTTCAAGTGTAAGAACACCTGTTGCTGTAAATGTTGCACCAGCTCCAGACTGTGAAGCAGGATTGACTCAAATCACAAATCCTTCAACATCTATTGTAATGTCAGGTATTTCTATCCCTATAGAAGTAAAATTAAAAAACTATGGTTCTGCAGCTTTAACATCAACTCCTATTCATTGGGAAATAAATGGCAATGCACAAACTCCATATACTTGGACAGGTAATTTATCCCCAAGAGACACTCAAAATGTGATAATAGGAAACTACACATTCATTTCTGGAGTCAATACTATTAGAGCATGGACTGGTCTTGCTTGTGATTCAATTTATTCAAATGATACAGTGAATTTTGAATTTTCTGCATGTATAGGGAACAATTCTGATACATCTCATTTCACAATTGGAACAGGTGGTAATTATCCAACAATCAATGATGCGGTAAATGCGTTGATTAGTTCTGGTATTTGTGGACACGTTGTTTTTGATATAAATCCTAAAGTTGGTGGATACAACGAACAAATCACAATTCCAATAATTGCAGGTACAGAAAATGGTAACACAATTACATTTAGAGGGAATGCACCTGATAGCAATGCTGTTATTTTAACATTCAATGCAGGAACAAACACAGATAAATATGTTTTAAAATTAGATGGAACTTCTAACGTTAGATTTGAAAATCTTAGATTTAATAATTTTGACACAAATTATACATCTGTTGTAGAAATTACAAACAATTCTTCAAATATTAACTTTAATGGAGTTGTCATTTCATCTTCTCCAAGAATTAGGACAAATAATGAAGTGACTAATCTTATAAATATTACAGGAATAAACAATGACCTTTCATTTAACAATATGTTATTCAATGGAGGAGCAGTTAGTTTATCTTCAGATCTTCCTGATTCAAACTCAAGCAAGCTAACTATAACAAATTCATTCTTCAATGCATTTGCTTACAAAGGTATAGATGTAAAAGGCATAAAAGAACTTTATATTTCAAAAAATAAATTCAGGGAATATCTTAATGCTAACATCTCATCAGCAATTTCTATATCAAATATCTCTAATATTTTAGAAGTTGTAAAGAACGATATCTATCTTGAAGGAGGAACTGCTGCAAGAACAGGTATTGATGTTAAGAGGGTAGATGCATCTGTTCTTTCTCCTGCCATAATAGCGAATAATTCAATCTCTCTAAGTGGAACATATGCTAACACAGCCTTAATTTATGTTGGATTGAATATGGACTCAGTAACAAATACTAATATATACTACAACACAATTAAGGTAAGAGCAAGTAATAATAGTGCAAATTCTAAGAGTTTGAATATTGGCACAAATTGTTCAAGGATTAAAGTTCTAAACAATAATCTTGATAATTCAGGGAAAGGGTTTGCATATTATGTAACTAATCCTTCAACTCAAGTAATGGCTTCAAATAACAATAACTATATATCAAATGGGCTTAACCCAATCTATTGGTCAGGAAACAAACAAACAATAACTGCACTACAAACTGCTAATTCACAAGATGCGATGTCTATTTCTGCATATAACCCATTTGCATCAGACTCTCTACTTAATATCATTTATCCTTCAGAGGTTGTTCGTGCCGCAGAGCCATTAGATGGATTTATTGAAGATATTATTGGCAACTTTAGGCCAATGTCTCCAAGACCTACAATTGGTGCATACGAATTCCAATTCTCTAATGTTGACTTTGGTCCAACAAGCATACTTGCTCCTGACTCAGTTACTTCTTATTTGGAAAATGACCCAATGACTGTTTCTGTAAGAGTTAAAAACTTCGGTTTGTATGGAATTGACAGCTTAAGAATAACTGCGGTACTTAAATATAATGCTGATACTACACATATTATTCAAAGTATTTCAGAATCATTTGTTCAAAATATTTCATCTTTAGCTTCAGTAGACTTCACTCTTACAGATAAAATTTACCCTCCACTTCATTTTAGGAACATAAATAATAAATTACATTTATGTATTTATACTACTGTAAATGGTGACACTATTCAAATAAATGATACCATTCACTCCAATATAGTGATTATACCTGCATACAATATGCAAGCAGTCAACACTGTTCCAATTACTGATAGATGTAAACTATTCCAAACTCCCGTAAAGATAACAATTAAGAATGTTGGAGTGAAAAGCATTGGGCTAAATGACTCTTTATGGTTAAGTTATCAAGTTGAGGGAAGACCAGACATTTATGCAAGAGAATTATTATTGGTTTCACCTACTACCCCTTATAATGACGGAGTAACTAATTGGGAAGCAATACATAATAATCAACAACTTGTTTATACATTTAATACATTAGCTAACTTCTATCCGCTTGGACTTACAGACACAACTTGGAGATTGCGAACAATAGTTTCTTTAAACAAAGATAATGTTAAGGTAAACGATACTTCTGCATATATTCAAGTTAACTCACGTGTTTCTCCTCCTCAACCTATAACTCACGACACTGCAATCCACTATGGAACATGGGCTGAACCTTGGGCTTCTCAAATAAACTCTCTTCCAATTAAATGGTATGCTGATTCAACCTCAACTCCTTTCTATTCTCCAACTGCTTATGCTCAATCAATGAAATACAAAACCTCACAACTCTTCATTGACTCAACATTCTACTTGAGAGTTAATTTAAGTGGTTCTTACCCTTGCGAAAGCTACTATACTCCAATAAGAGTAACTATATTAGATCGTTCGGATATTGACGGTGCAGCAATTGGATTAGAAGGACAAGGACCTGTTGAACCGCCTCTTGATGGATGGGTTTATATGACTGCTGCAGACACCATTAAAGTTAAGGTTTCTAACTATGGAAATATGCCAATGCAAAACTTTGACATTACATATAGCATACAAAAAGTATCTCCTGCCAATTCTCCTATAATAAATGTAACTGAACGTTGCACACAAGCAGTTGCTCCTAATGGACACTTGATTTATAAGTTTGACTCTTTAGCTGACTTTAGTGCTATAACAAACTATAAGATACGTGCATGGGTTGATGTTCCTAATGATTTAATTGCTATTAATGATACTTCTGCAATATGGTTAGTAAAAGCTAAAAATGGAAATACAATTTATCCTAATGTTGCTGCACAAAATGCAAACTCGTTAGATATTACAAGAGTTCAAATGGGAAATATGGATAATGCTTCCAACAACTCAGGAATTGCTTACACCGACTACACTAATAGTATTGCTCCAGTAACTCTGTTTAAAGGAATTTATGACTCAATATATATTAGTTGCGATAAACCTTCAAATCTTGAATCTGAAAATGCATTAGGTGGATGGGCAAGAGTATTTATAGACTGGGATAGAAATGGAATTTTTGAACCAACAGAAAAAGTTTTCGAAGATACAATTTGGTCTGGTTCTATTGCTAAAGGAAGAGTTAATGTTCCTGCAAATACACTAACAGGTCATGCAAGAATGAGGGTTATGGTATGGCAAGGTAGAGGTAGCTTACCATATGGTGCAGATGAGAATCCAACACTCGGGGAAGTTGAAGATTATAAAGTATTAGTAAGAAATACTACTCCTGTAAATGCAGAATTAGTTAAATTCACTCAACCTGGAGATTTCTTAAATGTACAAACTAACGACGTTAGAGTTGTATTGAGAAATACTGGTACAACAACTCTTAATAGTGCTACAATTAATTGGACAATGAATGGTACTCCTGACATTTTTAACTGGAATGGTTCATTGGCTCCTGCTGATAGAGTTGAAGTTACATTAAGAGCAAACGCAACAATCCCTACTGGTCTAACTCAATTTGTTGCTTGGGTTGATGCTGCAAATGACTCTTATCATCAAAATGATACAATAAGAAAAAATACATATATTATTAAAACCTTTACCGTTCCTTACAAAACTGAATTTGACGATGAAGGATATGATGACTTCTATGCTCCAAATAGCAATCCTCTTCTCCCTGACAACTGCTGGGAATTTGGAACACCAGATCCTACGAACATAACAATCAACGGACCTTATTCAACTCCTAATTGCTGGAAGACTAAACTTTCAGGGAAACATCCAAAAAATAATGAAAGTATCCTATACTCACCAATTTTTAATATAGGAATTGTAAAACCAGATACAATGACTTTCAGGATGCGTAGAGCAATGAATAGCGGTACTTATGTATATGTAGATTACAAAAAATATGGAATTGAAGGAGAATGGGCACGTTTGGGTGTTGTTAATGACCCTGGTGCTCGAAACTGGTATAATAATGACTCAAACAGATTCCAAGGGAATGCAATTTGGACTGAACACTTATTCTCTCTTCAAAGTATTTCTCGTTACTTAGGTAACTCTGTCCAATTCCGATTTGTGTTCCGTTCAGGCACATCAGAAAATGATGGAGTTGCAATAGATAACTTTGAAATCAAGAGAGCTCTACGACCTCAAGATGCAGGAGTAGTTCAAATTAACCTTACTCCAAATGAAACACCAACTTATGGTTCAACTTTCTATCCAAAAGTTAAAGTAAGAAACTACGGTTCTGAAAAACTTCACAACTACACTGTTTGCTACACTGCACAAGGAATGCATATCCCAAGATGTGAAAATGTATTTGATACTGTTGGTATAAATCCTCGTGAAACTGCAGAATACACATTTAGTGGAGGAAGGGTTGTATTTGACAGCTTACCTAATCCATTTAATATTTGTGCTTTCACTCGACTAAATCCAACTGACCTTTATTCCGATAATGACTCCTTATGTGAAGCCATGCGTATTGGACCTCTTCAAAGAGATGTTAAATTAATTGAAATTTTAGAACCTTCTGAACAAGTTGTTGCTAATAATGACATAAATGTTGTTATTCACATCAAGAACTTAGGAATTGATGCTATAAATCAACTACCTGTTGTCTATAAACTCCCAGGACATGATGCCGTTGTAGAAACAATTACATTTAGTCCAGCACTTTTCATGAACCAAGAATATCGTTACACATTCAATACTCCATTCCATTCATCATACGGAACAACTAACTTGAAGGTTTGGACAGCACTTGATGGTGACTACTACAGATATAACGATACCTTATTTAGAAGAGTTACTGGAGCAATTACAACTCAAGATCTTGAAGCAAAATATATAACAATTGATGATTACCCAAATAATCAAATAGGAGTTCAATTATCTTTCTCTAATAATAGTTCTGTTGGTATTGATAGCATTACTGTTGGTTACTACTACAATGGAGATAGAACAAACGCTCACGAAGAAACCTTCCGCAATAATGGTCCTTTAGTTTCAGGACAAATGGGACACCATTACTTTGCACAAACACTTCCTCGAGCTAATGCTCCTTATCATGGAATTTGTGGATATGTGAAGATAGGTAATGACAATAATAGAGAAAACGATACAACTTGTACTCTATATATGGGAGTTAGAGATGCAAAAGCAGATACAATTCTTATCGAAAACACTTCAAATCCAATGTCACTGGTTCAATTAAGAGCAAGAAATATAGGAACACTTGGAGTGCCAATTATGGTAAATGCTGGATACGTAATAAATGGGGACTGGTTAAATCCAGTAGTACAATCATTCGATTGGACATTTGGAGAACCTAACTCAAATCAAATTTACTACATGACCTTTGCACAAAGAATACCAAGAATAGATAATGGAGTTTATAATATTGTGGCTTGGGTTGACTATCCTTTTGATGCTAACCGTTCTAACGATACAACAATGATATACAAAGTTGTTGATATTATTGGATTGGATGAGGAACCAGAAGTTAATGAATTCACATTAAGCCAAAATGTTCCTAACCCTCTAAACAACTCAACTACTATTTCATTCTCCTTACCAAATGCAGGAAATACAAGATTTATGGTAATTAACAACATGGGACAATTAATCATAAGTGAAAATAAGTTCTACACTGAAGGTAAGCATGAAATTCATCTTGACAACCTAAATCTTCCTCAAGGTATTTACTACTATGCAATGGAATTTGAAGGCAAGAAGATAACTAAGAAAATGATAGTAACAAGATAAAAGAAACTATCATCCACTCTAAACACAAAGAGACGAAACCAAATGGCTTCGTCTCTTTTTTTATTTAGTATACTTTAATTTATACCTAAATCAACTATCGAATTTTCTAAAAAATTCAAATATATCTTTATTTATAGTTGTTCCTCTGTAATAACCAGGATAATTCACTTGTAAAACAACTTCATTGTTTTCGTTATTAAATTTTTCAAAATACTTCTTATTATATGATTTACTAATTATTGAACTTTCAAATTCTTTCCATCTTAATAATACATCATTAACTTTATTTTGAACTTCTTCTAATTTATAATCTTTTTCTTTTAAGATAACAGCATAAACAATTGCATATATACCATATCTAAGACCTTTCCCATATTTATCTTCATAATAACTAACAGCTCTTAATTCTTTTATATATTCATATATTTTATATGCAAAAAAATAAACTTGTATTTTACTTATTTCAATTCTTTCTAAATTTGATTCAGAAAACAATTTGCTTAAATTATCCTGTCTTGATTTATTTGGAGTTCCTGTTGCAGCTAGAAAAATCCTCATAAATTCAGGTTTTTCTATTATTAAACTTCTATTAATATATTTTTTAGAAATACCTTCTGCATATTCTCCTTTTTTCCTTTCATAAAAATAGCCATAACTATCAAATATAAATTTTTGTAGAAGAATTTGTTTCTCATCATTTGAGATACGATCTTGAATTTCAACAGGTGTTTGAAAATTTGTTGCTTTAGATATTTTTTCTATTAATTCCAATCCTAATTTTTCTTCTTTATTAATCAAAAGTGTAATTACCTTAAGAACAACACTTTTATTATCCATAACTTTAAAATTATTATTTAAATCGCATTCTTCATAAATTTGACTTAATGTATAAGCTGTTTGTCCTCCATTTATTATCTGGGGATTAGTTAATAAAAGTTGATCTACTCCTTTTTCTGCTGTCTCATCAGAATATTTTGCATTGTCAGCAATCATTGTTACTCCATTATTAAACAAAGCAAAATCATTAGAGTCTATTTCCTTAATAGCTTTCTCAATATTCTTATTTACAATATTATTTTGTAATGAAAGAAAACTTCTAGGATTATATTTTAAAATAGAATTCTTATACATACTCATTATTCGTCCAATCTCTTTTACTGGCACCAACAACATTGTAATATTGCATTCCTTATAACTTGTTTTTATATAGCTTTTAGCTCTATTATTATTAGTTCCATTAACCTTAATTTTTATTATTATACTTTCCTTATTATAAAATGTACTAGTTATAATTGGAAAAACTAATTTCTTGTATGCTTTATCGTAATCAAAAAGTTCAAACTCATATCCCCCTATTGCTTTTTTAATTTGTTCCGATTCTTTATTATTAGCATTTGCAAGTAATATTACTTTTGTTGAATATAATGGCAAGTTTGAAATATCACTTATATTCTTTTTCATTTGTAGAATTTTACCATTATATCTATTACCTTTTAAATCTTCTACTTCTCCTTCTCTTATTATCCTAGCAATATCCATACACAATAATTCATCATACAAAATATCTTTTTCATTAAAATTATCTTTTGTATTTCTAAATTTTGATTGAATATAATATATCACTTTATCTTCTTGATCTATATAATACGCATCAATACCCCCATCATAAGTATCATCTGTAATACAGTACTCTCTATCTTCAAAATCTAATATTCCAAATGTGACTTTCAAAAATAAGTGTATATAGCATTTAGCTCTAATTTTAGGAATATCTTCTTCTTTTACTGAATGATATTTTTTATATTTATCTGGAGCTTCATTCTTAATTTCATCCAAAATCTTAATAAGAATTTGATATTTATTATCCGCTTTTAGTTTTTCCATCTTATTAATTTAATATATAATTAACTAGTTTGTTTGTATACAAGAGCTTTAGTATTGTTCCTTTTCGTTAGGGAAGTCTTGGCTTTTTACGTCTGCAACGTATTGCTTAACTGAATTGGTTATTTCTTCTCCTAAATGGTGATAGCGTCTAAGGAATCGAGGTGAAAATTCTTGTGTCATTCCCAACATATCGTGAATAACCAAAACTTGACCATCAACTCCCCCTCCTGCTCCAATACCAATTACTGGGATGCGAAGCTCTTGGGCTACTCTTTGGGCTAATTGTGCTGGCACTTTTTCCAAAACTAAAGCAAAACAGCCTGCTTGCTCTAAGGCATGTGCATCTTCAATTAGTTTGTTTGCTTCTTCTGGAGTTGTTGCTCTAACAACATAGGTTCCAAATTTATTTATGGATTGTGGTGTTAAGCCTAAATGTCCCATTACAGGTATTCCTGCTGAAAGTATTCTATTTACAGATTCCAATATCTCCTTACCTCCTTCAATCTTTACTGCATTGGCTTCTGTTTCTTTCATAATTTTAACTGCTGAACAAAGAGCTTCTTTTGAATTTCCTTGATATGTTCCAAAAGGCAAATCGACAACAACTAAGGCTCTATCAGCTCCTCTAACAACTGAGGCTGCATGATATATCATGTTTTCTAATGTTATTGGAAGGGTTGTTTCGTATCCTGCCATAACATTTGCAGCTGAATCGCCCACAAGTATTATATCTATATTTGCCTTATCAACCAATTTTGCCATTGTATAGTCGTATGCTGTGAGCATTGATATTTTTTCGCCTTTAAGCTTCATGGATTGCAAAACGTGAACGGTAACTTTTCTCACGTCTGACTTATTTGCTGTTGACATAATTTTTCTTGTTTTAAATTATTCGGCAAAATTAGGCATAATATTCTCAATTGGTCTATAAAAGTGGAAAAATTGCATTTTCTATGTCCTTTATCTTTGATTTTAAACAAAGGTTTAATCTAAAAAAATAGTACTTTAAACTAAAAAAGCCTTACATCAAACTATTTTAACAAAGCTTTAATGTAGGAATCATGGCATGATATTCTCCAATTCATGGCATGATTTCAGTCAATTCATGGCATGATTCCGAGCAATTCATGGCATGATTCTGAGTAATTCATGGCATGAATTGTAGATGAACTCCCTATTTAATTAGTTTTAAACGCCTTAAAAATGGTTTTAAACCTGATTTTTTTAGTTCTAAATAAGATATTTTTTTCTCTAAATAAGATTTACATTTGAATAGTCGTTTTCTTATATTACTGCTTAATTCTTTTTGGGTTTTATGCCTATAATAAAGAAATTATAAGTAATTTTGTTTCTAAATTTAATGCTATGTACGAGTTTATTGAAGGTAAGTTTGAATATAAAACTCCCTCTACTTTGGTTGTAAATGCTATGGGGGTTGGCTTTTTGGTTGAAATTAGTCTAACAACCTATTCAGAAATCAAATCAATGGATAGTGGTAGAATATTAATTCATTTTGTTGTTAGAGAAGATGCTCAACAATTGTTTGGGTTCTTCACTGCTAAGGAAAGAGAGTTGTTTCGCTACTTGATTTCTGTTAATGGTGTTGGAGTAAATACTGCAAGGATGATGCTTTCTTCAATGAATACTGGCGAATTGCATAGTGCCATTGTGAAAGAAGATATTAATGCACTAAGGCAGGTTAAGGGTATTGGAGCAAAAACTGCTCAAAGGGTAATATTGGAACTAAAGGATTCTTTATCTAAATTGGATATAGAAATTTCAAATACTAATACTGTAAACAATAAAAGCAAAGACGAGGCGTTATTAGCATTACAAACATTGGGCTTTAGTAAGTTGATTGTAGAAAGAGCATTAGACAAGATTGTTCAGAGTAATCCCGATGCAAGTGTGGAACTACTTATTAAACAAGCATTAAAAGTATTATAGTAAGATTTTTTGGATGAATATAAAAAATAGAAGCTTAGGACTTTCTTGTCTTTTTGTTATCTTAATTTCAATATTTTTTACCACAAAGGGTTATGCAAATGCGTTTCCCCTACTAACTATTAATCCAGACAGCACTCGTTATGGAATTGATGGCACAAGTCCTTTGCATCTTCAAAACCCTTCCAACGTAACAACAGAAATTCAATACGATGAAAAGAATAATGAATATATTCTCATAAAGCGTATTGGAGATTTAGTAATTGAAAGAAAGGTTTTGTCCTTTGCCGACTACCAAAACTACGATATGGATCAGATGATTAACGATTATTGGAAAAATCGTTCAGCCTCATCAAAAATTACTACCTCCAATGAAGGACTTTTAGACAACCTTATACCTCAACTAAGAATTAATTCAGAACTATTTGAAACAATATTTGGAGGACAAACCATTGACATACGCCCTTCAGGTAGTGCAGAGTTGAGATTTGCCATTGTAAACAACAACAGAGAAGACCTCTCCATTCAAGAAAATCAAAGAAGTACAACACGTTTTGACTTTGAAGAGAACATACAATTAAATGTTAATGCAAAGATTGGAGAAGCAATTTCCTTTGGATTAAATTATAATACTGGAGCAACCTTTTCCTTTGAAAACGAGCTAAAGTTAAAATATGAAGGAAAGGAAGACAATATAATTCAATCAATTGAAGCAGGTAATATTTCCTTTCCCCTTCCAACCACACTTATTCAAGGTTCTCAAACCCTTTTTGGAGCAAAAACAAAACTAAAGTTTGGGAAACTATTCTTAGATGCTGTTTTTTCAGAACAGAAGTCTGAAGCAAATAATATTACCGTTGAAGGAGGTGCACAGTTAAGAGATTTCAATATTAAGGCAGATGAATATGAAGCCAATAAGCACTATTTCTTGGCACAGTATTTCTACGATAACTACAACAATGCAATGGCTTCCCTCCCACTTATCAATTCAAACGTAAACATTATAAAGATTGAAGTTTGGAGAACAAATGTTGGAGCAGCTGTTTATGAAAACAGAAACTTGGTTGCATTTGCTGACCTTGGAGAAAGAAATCCTTTTGGACAAAACCCTTTTATAGAAAACCCTTCAGGAATGATTTATCCTGACGGAAATAGGTCTAATAATTTACTTTCAACAGTTAATGTAAACAACATTAGAAACATAAATAATATAAGTTCAATGTTGCAAGGCATGGGCTTTGTTGCAGGACAAAACTATGAAAAGATTGAAAGTGCAAGAAAACTTAATCCTTCCGAATACACGTTTAATTCTCGTTTAGGTTTTATCTCTTTAAATCAACCATTAACAAACGATCAAGTTTTGGCTGTTGCTTTCCGTTATCAAATTATTGGAGATACAACAATCTATCAGGTTGGAGAGTTTTCCGATGAAGGAGTAAATGACCCAAACACTTTAGTTGTAAAACTATTGAAGAGCTCCACACTTAATGTTAGAAATCCTATGTGGAAGCTTATGATGAAAAACATTTATTCTCTCCAAGCATATCAAATTCAAAGAGAAGACTTCCGACTAAACATCCTCTATCAAGGAGATGAACAAGGAATTCCAATGGGATATTTTAATGAAGGAGAAAAGAAAGGAGTTCCATTAATACAAATGTTTGGATTAGACAGAATGGATAACCAACAAAACCCTTATCCAGATGGAGTTTTCGATTTTATGGATAATGCTATTTCAAACGGGGGAACCATTGTTTCGGAAAGAGGTATAATTGTTTTCCCTTTTGTAGAACCTTTTGGTAAGGATTTAAGAAATCTTTTAGGAGATAATGATATTGCAAATAAATATTGTTTTGATTCTCTTTACACACTAACAATTTCTCAAGCTCAACAATATCCCGATAAAAATAAATATTATTTGGAAGGAAGATATAAATCGGAGTCAGGCTCAGAAATATCTCTCAATGGGATGAATATTCCTCAAGGTTCTGTTAGAGTTATGGCAGGAGGAATAACCTTAACAGAAGGAATTGACTATACCGTTGACTATGCAATGGGAAGAGTTAAAATTATTAATCAAGGATACTTAAGTTCTGGCACACCAATAACAGTTTCTACCGAATCGCATCAGCTATTCAGCATGACAACCAAAAGAATGATGGGATTAAGAGCAAGCTACGAATTAAGCAAAGACTTTAATCTTGGAGCAACCCTTTTAAACCTTCATGAAAAGCCAATAACCAACAAAGTTAACTATGGTGAAGAGCCAATGAGCAATACCCTTTGGGGATTTGATTTCAACTATAAAAAAGAGGTTAATTTCATTACCAAACTTGTTGATCTTCTTCCTTTCTATTCAACAAAAGCTCCTTCCAATCTTTCCCTAACTGGAGAATTTGCACATTTCATTCCTGGCAATCCAAACGTAATTGGTAATAGTGGAACAGCTTATATTGATGACTTTGAAGCAGCAAAAACCTCCATTGACTTAAGAGCAATTGGTGCATGGCATTTAGCAAGTACACCTCAAGACTTTTCTTCTGCCAATTCTCTTTTCCCTGAAACAAATCCTAACTTAGGATGGGAATATGGTTTCAACAGAGCAAAAGTTGCTTGGTATAGTGTTGATGATATTTTCTACAGTAATGATGCTCCTTCCAACATTAATAAAGAAGACCGTTCTCAACCTTATGCACGTCAAATTTTGGAAAGAGAAGTTCATCCAAACAAAGAAATTGCCTCTGGTCAGCCAACAAATATTAGAGAATTTAACATTGCTTTCTACCCTGAAGAAAGAGGACCTTATAACTACGACACAACAAGCGTTTATTCTGCAGGTTTGAATCCTGATGGAAGTTTAAAAAATCCAGAAACTCGCTGGGGAGGAATAATGAGGAAGATTGATGCTACCGACTTTGAAGCTGCAAATATTGAATATATTGAATTTTGGTTAATGGACCCTTTCATAGACAATGAAGATGCAAGAGGAGGTAAATTATTTTTTAATATTGGAGATATTTCAGAGGATATTCTAAGAGATGGAAGAAAGAGTTTTGAAAATGGCTTACCTTCATCCTCAACAGTAGTTGATGTTGACTCCACAATTTGGGGAAGAGTTCCACGTCTTCAAGCAATTGTTAATGCTTTCAATAACGACCCAACTTCTCGTCAATATCAGGATATAGGTTATGATGGACTTTCTTCAAATGATGAGAAATCTTTCTTCGATAGATTCTTAAATATTGCTCAAGGACAATTAAATGCAGATGCTTTTGCTTCTTTAGAAAACGACCCTTCAGCTGATGACTTTAGATATTTTAGAAGCACCTACTACGATAATAATAATGTAAAGATAACCGATAGATATAAACAATTCAATAATTCGGAAGGCAATTCAGCTGTTACTGATAATGCTTCTTTATACTCTTCTCAACAAACCTCTTTACCAAATGTTGAAGATATTAATCAGGATAACACTCTTAGCGAGGCAGAAAACTACTACGAATATGAGATTGACTTAGATCCAAATAATTTGATTGTTGGACAAAACTACATTACCGACATTCAAAACGCAACGAATATAAATCTTCCAAATGGAAAGACAACTGAGTGTAAATGGTATCAATTTAAAATTCCTATCCGTAATCCTCAAAAAACTGTTGGCTCAATTCAAGGTTTCCAATCAATAAGATTTATTAGAATGTTCTTAAAGGAGTTTGAAGAACCAGTAATTTTACGTTTTGCAACCTTCGAACTTGTTAGTGGTGACTGGAGAAAATACACAGACAATCTTCTTTCTCCTGGAATGTATCCTTCAGGAACACAAACAGAGAATACAACATTTACTGTTGCTTCTGTAAATATTGAAGAAAATGGTAAACGCTCCCCTATTCCTTATGTATTGCCTCCAGGAATTGACAGAGAAAAAATGTATAGCTCTACAAGCTTCCAGCAAATGAATGAACAGTCTTTGAGCATGAAAGTAACTGACCTTTCGGATGGAGATGCAAGAGCAATTTACAAAACTTCAGACTTGGATATGCGTCAATATAAAAAAATTAAGATGTTTGTTCATGCTGAAAAGATGTTAGAAAGAGATGACTACAAAAGTGGAGAAGTTAATCTTTTTGTTCGTCTTGGCTCCGATTTTACAAATAATTACTATGAATATGAACTTCCTCTTAATTTCACTCCATGGTACACAGGCTTATCAGATGATAAGGCAATTTGGCCAGAAGGAAATAACGTTGAAATTGATTTAGAAAAGATTGTAAAGGTTAAGGAGAGTAGAAATAGAAAAGTGCGTTCTGGAGATAATAGTGTTTCTGGACTTTTGCCTTATTATGAAATTGTTGACGGAAGAAAGATAACGGTTTTGGGCTCTCCAAGCATTAGTAATGTTAAAGTTATGATGATTGGAGTTAGAAATCCTAAGAAGAAGAATGTTCAAGACAATGACGATATGATGCCTAAAAGCGTTGAAGTTTGGATAAATGAATTGCGATTAACCGACTTCAATAAATCTTCTGGGTGGGCTGCAACAGGTTTTGCTCGAACTAATTTAGCTGATTTGGGAGATGTTTCTTTTTCTGGTTCATATCGATCTGCTGGGTTTGGTTCATTAGAACAATCAATAACTCAAATTTCTCAAGACGATGTTGGTTCATTTGACATATCAACAAATATTGAATTAGGTAAATTCTTCCCTAAAACTTCTGGAGTTAGGCTTCCAATGCATTTTGACTATTCTCAACAAGTTGCCAACCCTCGCTATAATCCATTAGACCCTGACGTAAAACTAAAGGATGATCTTCTTTCATACAGAACAGAAAGAGAAAAAGATTCAATAAGGAATATGGTTCAAGATTACACCTCTCGCACCAACCTTAACTTTATGAATATTAGAAAAGACAAAACTCCAACAGCCGATTCAAAACAATACGTTTTAGGACTTGAAAACTTCGATGCTTCCTATGCATACTCCAACATATATAGAAGAGATGTTGATATATCTTATAATTCAAAAACTCAACACAGAGGAGGAATTAATTATAACTATACATTCAAAACAAATCCTGTTCGTCCTTTCCTTAAATCAAAAATATTTAAACCAAAAGCTTTTGCTCTTCTTAGAGATTTAACCTTCCACTACAAGCCTAAAAGTTTAACATTTAGAACAGAAGCCGTAAGAGATTTTGAAGAAACTCTAATTAGACCAAAGAGTAAGGGTATAATTATAATGGAGCCATATTATTTCAAACAATTTTATTGGAATAGGGCTTACAATTTTGCTTACGACATAACTCAAAACCTAAAGTTTAACTACAATGCAACTATGAATGCAAGAATAGATGAGCCAAGAGGGAAAATTGACACAAAAGCAAAGAGAGATTCTGTTTGGGAATCAGTTTTTGAACTTGGAAAGGCTCAACAATTCAGACAAAAAACAGACATTACATGGAATGTTCCAATCAACAAACTTCCATACTTAGATTGGGTAAGACTTACAACTTCATACAACACAGAATATGTTTTCACTGGCTCAACTCAAGCCTTAGAAAGATTGGGAAATACAATTGAAAATACAACAAGAATAACTGTAAATACCAATTTCAGCTTTACAACAATCTACAATAAAATTCCTTTTATAAAGAAGATACTCAACCCTACAAAAACTTCTCCAAGACAAATGCCTACTTCCAAACCTCAACCAAAGGACAAGGAGAATCCTGATGAAAAGAAAAATCCTAACGATAAGCAAGATACAGTTGAATCTACAGCAACTAAAATATTTAAAGCAGTAGGACAATATTCCATTAGACTTCTTACCAGTATTAAACAAGGAAATATTAATTATTCTCAAAACAACGGAACATATATCCCAGGATTTATGCCTGTTACAAAATATTTTGGAATGGACCCTAACACAGGTTGGGCACCAGGTTTTGGATTTGTATTTGGTTCTCAAGCAAACATAATGGACAAAGCAATTGATAAGGGATGGCTTTCCAAAGATTCTTTAATGAATAATGCTTTCCAACAAAAAAGCAACACAACTCTGAATGGTCAAATAAGCATAGAACCTCTTCAAGACTTTAAAATAAACTTACGTTTCTCCAAAAATCAATCAGAAACCTATGTTGCTTACTATAAATTTGACCCTACAGATAATAGGGTTATTGGTCCACTCTCTCCAACAATTACAGGAAATTACAGCACATCTATCATAACTATTTCTACCTTCTTCACTCCTATCAATGAAGATAATTCAAGTTCTGTTTTCAACAAATTCTTAGACTATAGAGATATTATTGCAAGAAGATTATCTCAAGGTAATCCAAACTACAATGGAAATATGATTATGGATACTAATAATGGCAAATTGTATCCTGATGGTTATGGAGCAACTTCTCAACAAGTTCTTATTCCTGCTTTCTTGGCTGCTTATGCTGGTACTGACCCAAATACAAGAAGCTTAAATCCTTTCAATAAAATTCCTCTACCTAACTGGAAAATTGAATATACAGGACTAAGTAAGATTAAATTACTTCAAAAATGGGTTAATTCCATAACTCTTTCTAACGATTACACGTCAACATATAATATTGGGGCTTTCCGTTCCGACATTAGAGTACCAACAAGAGATGCTCGTTATGACTATGGAACAGAATGGATAAGAAATGAAATTAATAATAACTATATAGCTAAAGATGTAATAGATAATATTACTATTAATGAGTCATTCTCTCCTTTAATCAAGGTTGAAGTAAATCTTAAAAACTCATTTCAAGCCAATTTTGAACTTCGTAAGGATAGAAACCTTTCAATGAGTTTTTCCAATAATCAGCTAACTGAAATTAATCGTCTTTCCTATGTTGTTGGTGGAGGTTATCGTTTTAAGGATGTTAAGGTTAATCTTCGTTCGGGCAATAGCACAAGAGAACTAAAGAGTGATATTGATATTAAAGCCAATTTCAGCTGGAACAAAAATACAACCATATTAAGGAAGATTGACCAAAAGGTTAATCTTATGTCTTCAGGTTCTGATGTTCTAACATTTGATGTTCGAGGAGAATATGCCTTAACAGAAAAAATTATGTTTACAGTTTTCTTTGAAATGACAGTCAACACTCCTTACGTATCGAACGCCTACCCTAATTCAATGACTCAAGGAGGCTTCAAACTAAGGTTAATGCTATAGTAGTTAAAAAGTTTCTACTGAAACAAAACCTTAAAACTATTTTCTATTGATATTTATGGTGTTTTATAATAAAAATTCGTAGAAAAGTTGTATAATTGCAGATATTTTTAAAAACACATATATTTAAAGACTAAAAAACTTATATGAGCCACCGTATAAACTACATAATATCAGAACTTAAAGATCAATATTTAATTGACGACAACTTACGACCATGGATTATTGGTTTTAGTGGAGGAAAAGATTCGACCGCACTTTTACAGTTAGTTTGGCTTGCTTTAGAACAAGTTCCTGCTAAATATAGAAAACGAGAAATTCACATAATTTGCAACGACACTTTAGTGGAAAATCCTATAATTCAAGATTATGTTGATGACGTTCTGGGAAAAATAGAGCAAACTGCTGTACAACGAGGTTTACCTATTTGTGTAGAAAAAACTGTTCCTCGTTTAGAAGACAGTTTTTGGGTAAATATTGTTGGACGTGGTTATCCAGTACCTAATAATACATTTCGTTGGTGTACAGACAGAATGAAAATAAAACCCACTTCTCGTTACATTATTGAACAAGTTGCAGAGAATGGCGAAGCAATTATTTTGGTAGGAACTCGCAGAAGTGAAAGCATAACGCGTGCAAAATCAATAAAAAAACATGAAATTCGAGGAAAACGTTTAACAAAACACCCAATTCAAACAAATACTTTTGTTTATTCACCAATTAAAGAATTAATGTTAGAGGAAGTTTGGTATATAATCAATGCAATGACATCACCTTGGGGAGCAGATAATTCAAAATTATTTGAAATATATGCAAACGCAAGTGCAGATGATTATGAATGTCCGACAATGATTTCCGATGACAAACATCGTTCTTGTGGACAAAGCCGTTTTGGTTGTTGGACTTGTACTGTTGTAAAAGAAGATAAATCACTTACCGCTCAAGTAAAAAATGGGAAAGAATGGCTTAAACCTCTCTTAAACTTGCGTGTAAGTATGTTTGACGAACGTAATATTTCCGGAAACAGAGAAACTACACGTAGAAACGGACAAAAAGCAGTGACGCTAGATGGACATAATCAAGGAAATTATACAATAGAATATAGGATAAAACTCTTAAAACAAATTCTAAATACTCAAAGAGATATTCAAAAACATGACCCAAGCATAGAACTAATAAAAAAATCTGAACTAATTGCTATTCAAGTTATTTGGCGAAGAGATTTAGCTATTCCAAACAAAAATTATAAGGAGATAACAAACTATGAAACTGTTTCGGATATTTACAATAAAATTTACCATAAAGAGTTAGATATGAAAAATTTAGATGAAAAGCTACAAAAAGAAATTGATTTACTAAAATCGGTTTGTAACGGCGAAAGTCAAGATTTTAGTTTAATTAAAGAACTTCTTGAACTTCAAAAACAAAAAGCTCTGTTGAATCGCAAACGTGGTTTAAAAGACGAAATGGAACAAGTTATTGAAAAATACCTTAAAAAAGAGATAGCATAATGTATATCAATTGGATAGAACTCAATAATTTTAGAATTTACAAAGGTGTAAATCGAATTTCCTTGATGCCTAAAGACGATAAAAACATTATTATTGTCAGCGGACAAAATGGTTTTGGGAAAACTACATTTTTAATGTCACTTGTATGGTGTTTGTATGGGAAAAACATGGAACAGGTTGATGCAATGTATAAAAAAGAAATTGAAGATAAAGGCAATTATACTAAATATATAGCTGACAGCCTTAATCGCAAAGCTGCCGAAGAAGGAGAAACGGAGTTTTCAGTTACAATATCTTTTTCTGGTGTTAATGTACAAAATGTTTCATGTGATGTAGTCATAAAACGCAGTTACAACACATTTTGCACTTCTGATAAAATTGAAGTTTTAATAAGTGGACAACCACAGGAACTTATTGAAAATCTATCACAAGACAATCAAAAGGGTGAAGAAATTTTTATACGCGATTTCATCTTACCTATTGCTATTGCAAAATTTTTCTTTTTTGATGCTGAAAAAATTACATCTCTTGCTGAAATCAATCACAAAGACCAACGCAGACAATTAAGTCAAGCATATTCAGAAGTACTTGGTATCCATAAGTACGAAACTCTTAAAAATAATCTTGAAGATAAATTAGATGAATATCGCAAAAAGTCTGCGAAAAAAGAAGACAAACAAAAATTAATTCAATTAGAAGCTGATATAGAAAAAGTAGAATTAGATATCGATGAAAATGAAATTCAAATCAAAGAATTAAAAGATGAGATCAATCAGAAAAAACATGAATCTGATGACATTTCATTAAAACTTGTTAAAGCAGGAGACAAAATGAGTTTGGAAGAACTCACAGATTTAAGAGAAGAAAAATCAAATCTAGAGCAAAAGAAATATGCAATTCAAGAGCAGCTTAAAGGGACTTATGATTTTATTCCATTTGCATTAGCAGGTGAATCATTAGCAAATGTTGCAGAACAAATAGATAACGAAAGGTTGTTATATGAACAAAAATACAAACAAGATGATGTAAAAGAAAAAATTACAAAAATTCGACAAGATATTGAACTAGAAAAACCAAATTCAAAAGTCATTTTTGACAGAATCCAAATTTGTGATTTTTACGAACAGCAAATTGAACGTTTAATAAAAAAATACTTCTATTCAGATTTTCAAGAAATAGATGAAAATCTAAAAGTACTTCACGATTTCTCCACAAATCAAACAAATGAAATAAATCAATTGATTTCTTCAATCAAAAATAATTTCAAATATCAATTTGAAAACCTAAACAACGAATATACTTATGTAAAAAATCAATTAGATTCAATAAACCGTAAAATTCGAGATGCTGAGAAAAATGCACAAGACGAACATATTGCAGATTTGAGAGACAAAAAAGAAATTTTAGACAAAAAAGTTAGCGAAAAAGAGCAAGAGATAGGTTCTTTAAATCAGAAAATTGATGATTTAAAAGAGACTTTAAAAAAATACAAACAAGACCAAACAGCAATTAGAAAGCAGATTGATGATTCTGCTCAATATTCTGAAAAAGAACAAAAAACAAAACAGATTATTAAAACTTTGGAAGTATTTATTACTCAATTCAAAGGTCAGAAAAAAGAATCATTAGAAACAAAAATGCTTGACGCATTAACTCGACTTTTACACAAAAAAGATTTTGTATCTCGAATAGATGTTGATATACTTACAAGTGAAGATATTGATATTAATTTATATGATAAATACGATAAAATAATAGATAAAAGTGGACTTTCTATGGGAGAAAGGCAGTTATACGCTTCAGCATTGTTAAGCTCACTTGTTTCCGAATCAGAAATTGATTTTCCTGTTTTTATTGATTCTCCAATGCAGAAATTTGACAATCAACATGCTGAAAATATTATTAGACATTTTTATCCAAATGTAGCAAAACAGGTAGTAATTTACCCATTATTACACAAAGAATTAACAGAAAGTGAATATAAATTATTGCAATCAAATGTTTGTAAAACATTCTTAATAAATAATATTACGTCAGATAGTTCTAAATTTTTAGAAACTGAACCTGATAATTTTTTCTCAACCTATAATAAAATCAGTAATGCAAATTAATATAAAAACATCGGAAAAAAGCCAAGAAATAATACGACGTCTAACTCCAAAACTTGGAGATAGAACCCCAGAAAATGTAATTGCAAGAATAGCATTGGCTTATTCGCTTCAAAAAGGTATAAAATTTAACTTAAATCAAGTGTTCAATTCAACAGATTCAAAAGGAAAAGAATACAAAGACCATATTCTTTTTGATTCTCAATTTAGAGATTTTTATATTGCTTTAATTTGTCAGCATTATGAAATTTACAAAACTGACGATAATATCCCAAAGTATGTAAAACTTCATATTGACAACGGTTTAGAACTTTTAGATAAAATCTTTGACACAAGCGAGTACACATTTTTTGATTTTCTAAACGAACATATCGAAAAAGGGACACATCACCTTTTAGATATTGCAGTTTCTGTAGAACACGTTAGAAATAACAACCAAAATTTAGAAAAATCATATTTTTCAAATTTAATCAAACTTGAAGTCGGCAAAACAATTGACACAAACGAACCTGTGTGTTTGAGTATTAACGATAGTACAAAATATAATAACTGCCACATTGCTGTTGCAGGAAACTCAGGCACAGGAAAAACACAGTTTGCACTTGATTTTATTTCACAAATTTACGAAAAATCAAATGGTCATGTTAATTATATTTATTTAGATTTTAAAGGATTAAAACAAGACGACGTAAAGGATTATGAAAAGTTTTTCAATGATACGAGAACTCAATTTATAAATGTGCCAAACACTCAATTTCCTATTAATCCACTTACTTTCATCGATAACATAAATGAAAGCGACAAAAATATGGGTATTGATAAATTTGTAGATATTGTTTGTAAATACTCAAATTTAGGAATAAAACAAAAAGGGAAACTTCGAGAAGCTACTTCTGAAGCATTTATCGAACAACGAAGTGGAACTTATCCAACAATTCAACAAATTAACGATAAATTACAGGAAATTTATGATAAGCAAGATAGTTTGACTGAAATAATGAATGATTTGAGTCGTTATAAAATATTTTTGGAAGATAACAAAAACGAATCAAATTTTTTTAATAAAAATCTCTATTTATCCCTTTCTGGTGACCTGCCAACTTCTTTACGTTTTACATCTCTATTTTTAATTATCAATTACATATACAATACATTTATGAATATGGACAATAGTCCAACTGAAAATAATATAAAATCATTGCGTTATGTAATTCTGATTGACGAGGCACATGTTCTATTTAAAGAAAGAAAGTATGAAGAAATTTTAGAAAAAATGTTACGAGAAATTCGCTCAAAAGGTGTTTCAATCGTTTTGCTATCACAAGGGATTGATGAATACAACCAAAAAGGATTTGATTTTTCTTCAATGTGTGAAATTGCATTTCTACTCGACATAAAAGACAAAAACAATACAAAAGCAATGGAGAAATTTCTCGGATTATCGGGAAAAGATACTAACACAATCGCTCAAAGTATGTCAAAAATTCAAAAAGGACAAGCGATTTCAAATATCAAAGAATTTGATAAAGCAAAATTATTTAAAGTTAATCAATATTGGGAAAAGAAATAATGACAAAATAGAAACTGCTAGATATATAAAATAAAGAAATCCCTCAAAAACTTCAAGACCATCAGCAAATAGATTAAGAAATTGCACCAAAGTTTGGATAAATACACATTTGTATCAAAGCTATAGGTGTAATAATTGTTTATTATTAATATTTACAATTAATCTTATGTCTTCAGTTTCTGATGTTCTAACATTTGATGTTCGAGGAGAATATGCCTTAACAGAAAAAATTATGTTTACAGTTTTCTTTGAAATGACAGTCAACACTCCTTACGTATCGAACGCCTACCCTAATTCAATGACTCAAGGAGGCTTCAAACTAAGGTTAATGCTATAAAACCTTATTATAATTTTATAAATACTGGTTTCACATTAAGTGGGATAACAAATAGAAGTATGATTAATAATATTTCAAATAAAATTCGTAAGTTTGCAGCTTGCAAAAAAACTTATTTTTATAATAAATATCAGTAAAAGAATGTATGTACTGTTTATAAAAGAGCTCAACAGCTTCCTTTCTTCTTTAATGGGATATATTACCATTATTGTATTTTTAGCTGTTATGGGTTTATTCCTTTGGGTATTACCTATGGAATTTAATGTAATTGATTTTGGATATGCGGGTATTGATGGATTGTTTATGATTGCTCCTTGGGTTTTTCTTTTTCTTATTCCTGCCATTACAATGAAAATGTTGGCTGAGGAAAGAAAAAACGGAACCATTGAACTTCTTTTAACTAAACCTCTTAGCGATATTTCAATTATTATGGCTAAGTTCTTGGCTGGAGTTACTCTTGTTTTCTTATCCATTTTGCCAACTGTTGTTTATATCGTTGCTGTATATCAATTGGGAATGCCAAAGGGTAATCTGGATTTAGGAGGAATTATTGGTTCATACATTGGTTTACTTTTGCTTGGAGGAGTATTTGTTGCAATTGGTGTTTTTTCCTCTTCCATAACCAATAATCAAATCATTGCCTTTATTGTTTCTGTGCTTATTTGTGCTTTTACCTACATTGGATTTGATGCAATTGCAAGTTTGGGAGTTTTGGGCAATGCCGATTTAGTTGTTAAGTCAATTGGAATTAATCATCACTATGTTTCAATTAGTCGTGGAGTGATTGATTCAAGAGATGTTATATATTATTTTAGTGCAATATTTTTCTTCCTTTTGCTCACAAAGATTAGTTTAGAAAGTAGAAACTGGAAGAAATAAGGAATAGTTTATGAAGATATTGAGTATTATTAAAGGGCTTTTCGGAAAAACCGATGCCAAAACTGATGTAAAGAAATCCCACATATTACAACTTGTAATTGGGCTTGTTATAATAATTTTCCTCAATGTTGTTGGGTTCTATTTCTTCAGCAGATTAGACCTTACAAGCGAAAAACGTTATACCCTATCCAAATCAACAAAGCATCTTCTTAAAAATGTTGATGATATTGTTTTCATTCGTTGCTACTTGGAAGGAGAAATTCCTGCAGACTACAAGCGTTTGAGAAACGAAACAAAGGAAATGATTAATCAGTTTCGTTCCTACAATAAGAACATTGAGTTTGAGTTTTTAAATCCTAATGACTTTAAAGATAAGAAAGACCAAGCACAATTTTATCAACGTCTATTTGAAAAAGGTTTTCAACCAATTTTAAAAACTTCACAACAAAAAGACGGTCAAGTTAGACAATATATGTTCCCTTATTTGGAAATATCCTATAAAGGGGAAACAAAAATCATTTCTCTTATTTCTACAAAAGGAACAGGCGAACAAGAAATTCTTAATAGTTCAGTTCAAAACTTAGAATATAATATTTACTCTGCTCTTAGAGGTCTTACAACTTCTTTCAAAAATAGAATTGCAATCATTAGAGGTCATGGAGAATTGGATTTGCCATACATGTGGGATTTTATTTCAAGCATTAATGAATTCTATGCAATTGACACCATTACTTTGGGAGAAAAACTAAATGTAGTTACAGATAGAGTATATGATTCATTGAATCCTACAGAAGTAAAATTCAGAAACATTTACAAAACTCTAATTATTGCTAACCCAACAAGCGTATTCTCCTATAAGGATTTCTATATCTTAGACCAATTTGTTATGCATGGAGGAAGAATTCTTTGGCTTGTTGATCCTTTGCAGTGTTCAATGGACAGCATTCAAAATAAAGGAGAAACCTATGCTATTACTAATTTAACTGGAGTAAATGATCCTCTCTTCCGTTATGGAGCCAGACTAAACACCAATTTGGTTATGGATATGCAATGCTCTAAAGTGCCTATCATTACTGGTGTTTATGGCGATAACACCCCTCAATTTACTTTCTATCCTTGGAACTTCTTCCCTGTTTTAAGTCCTAACTCTAACCATATTATTTCTGAAAAAATTAATCCTGTTAAGATGCAGTTTGCAAGTAGCATTGATACAATTCAAAATAATATTACAAAAACTCCTCTGCTTACAACTTCCAACAATACCCGAATTATAAATGCTCCTGCAATTGTTTCGCTTGAAATGCTAAAACAAAAGCAAGACCCAAGACTTTTTAATCTTTCCAAATTAAATGTTGCTATGCTTTTGGAAGGCAAATTCATCTCAGCATTCAAACATCGTTTGGCTCCAGAGATGTTGGAAAATCAAATGATTGCTTATAAAGAAACATGCGACACAACAAATTCAATGATTGTTGTTGCTGATGGAGATATAATTAGAAACGACTACGTTAACGGACAACCTTTACCTTTGGGATATGATAGATTTACAAGGGAGATGTACGGAAACAAAGAATTTTTAATTAATTGCGTTAACTATCTTTGTGGAGATGAAGATATGATACCTCTTCGTTCAAGAGAAGTTGCAATGAGAAAATTGGATAGTGTAAAAGCTGAAAAGGAAAAAACATTTTGGCAAATTATCAATATTGGATTACCGATTATAATTGTTCTAATTATGGGATTTGTAATTCATTTGATAAGAAAAAGAAAATACATCTTTGCTCCTATAAGCCAAAATAGTGCAAAACAAAAACCACTTCAAAAGAAAAAACAATAAAAATATATGAAACAATTAACAAGAAAACAGAAAAACTATATAATCATTGGAGTAATTATTCTTCTTTGCATAATTACTGCTGTTGTACTTTTAACTCGTAAGGACTCTACCTTAGAGCAAAATTTCCATATTGAAGACACAAGAAAGATTACTCGAATTGTAATGGAAGACAGAGATGGAAATAAAACAGATTTAAAGAAGACTAACGATAGTGTTTGGACAGTAAACAACGATTTCCAAGCAGCACCAATGATGGTTAACACCCTTTTAGAAACTCTTAGAGATATGAGAGTAAAAGGACCTGTTGCGAAGGCTGCTCATGCAAATATTGTTAAACAACTATCTGCAAGAAATGTAAAAGTTGATGTTTATGTTCAAAGTTACTATATCAACATAGGATTTATAAAGCTTTTCAAAAAAGAAAAATTGGAAAAGACTATTTACGTTGGCGATCAAACAATGGACAATATGGGAACATACATGATGGTTAAAGGCAAGAACAATCCATCCGTTATTCATATTCCTAATTTTAGAGGCTACCTTTCAACACGTTTTACTGCTGATGCCAATGAATGGAAAACTCACACAATATTCAAATATAACCCTAACGACATTGCTCTAATTAGAGTTGAACTTCCTCAACTTCCAGAAGAAAGTTTTGAAATATACAGCGAAGGAAACACTTTCCATTTTAAACTTTTGAAAGAAAAAGAAAGACTTTCAGCTTTTGACACCATTAAAGTTACTGCACTTATTTCAAGCTTTTTTGATCTTAACTTTGAAAACGTAGCAAAGGATATTCCCAAAATTCAAGTAGATACAATCTTCTCTAAATCTCCAAGCTTTATCTTTACCGTTAAGGACAAAAAAGGAAACACCAAAAGCCTTAAAACCTATATGAAACTTAATGAAGGCACATGGGTAAGTGAGAATGACAAGGATGATTTCTATGAAATATTTGATATAAACAGAATGTATGGAATTATGGATGGAAGCAAAGACACATTAATCTTACAATACTTTGCCTTTGATAACCTTCTAAAACCAGCCTCCTACTATTTCCCAAGAAAGAATTAGAAATACAAAATCAATTAATATTTTAGATTTGAAATTTTCTTTTTAAATCAGCATAAATATTTTATAACACAATTCAATTAAAGGCTAATAAATAAAATGATTTATTTATTAGCCTTTAAAACATTATTTATCTCAGTTTAACTCCATAATAAATCTATTTAAATAAGGATATAATCTATTTAAATCAAGAATAAATTTATTTATACAAGGAATAAATTTTGCAACCTGCCACCTTACACATTACATCCTGCCACCTTGCATACTGCAACCTGCCACCTTACATGTTACATCCTGCCACCTTGCAAAATTTAAACCTTATCTTATTAAGATATAATAAGGGTTTGATACACTTATATCAAGTATAAATAAATTTAAAGTTAATTTTACAGATAGAACAATAGGATAATCCCATATTCTAATAAAAATTACTACTGCGTAATTTGGATTTAAGTATAGATAATTAATTAGAAAACAAATTTGGATTACTTACTTCCCAACAATAACTTTTCCACTAATAGTTTTTCCATTAAGAGAAACATTATAAGTATAAGCTCCTGAATTAAGATTAGAAACATCAACCCTGTTTCCCTGCTTAGCACTTAACTTTGCTTTCTTAACTAAATTTCCTTGCATATCAAAAAGCTCAATTTCTCCCTTAGTGAAATTAGTTGCTTCAATATCAACATAAACATAATCCTTTGCAGGATTAGGATAAACTTTTATTGATTCTTTTTCTTTGGTTGTAATGTCTTCTATACTTAATCCATCTGAATTAAATATAACTATATAGTTTTTAAAACCATAAGGTCGTCTTGAATTAACTGCAAACATAAATTTCCCTTCATTTGTAGATTGAGTTCCTCCAATTGTTCTTAAATAATTATTAGCATCAAAACTTATTGTGTAATTATAATGCAATACTCCTGAAGAACTAAAGTTAATTATATGTATATATTCTTTTGTGTCATTTAAATGCTGTTTTACTGAGCATAAATATATTGAATCTGGATTAACATAATCAATCCTACGTTCTCTTATTCCTAAAATAAAATTATTTAGTCCTATAGGAGGGTTAAACATATTAGGAATAATTATAGTAGATACTTTTGTATTAGTGTTTATCTTTTCAATCTTCTTATAATTTTCGAAAATAAGAATTGAATCATTTAAAGAAATTATATCTCCACCATTTCCTAAATCCTCTATTCCTATACTATCTGTTATTTGTAAAGAAAGTTTATCAATAAAATATAAACAATAATCCATTTGAGATTGGCACAGATTGTTAGAGAGAACAATTGAATTACCATGATCAATTAAATCACAAGACTCAATAAACTTATCAATTGTGTCAGCTCTCAATGTGTTTCCTAATGTATCAACTACATATATAAGAGTTTTATTTATCTGTTCTGAATAATAGAAGACATAAAACTCTCTTTCTTTAGTAAAAATATTCTGGCTATGAACATTAGGAGAAAAACCATCTTGCGGAAAGTTATAAATTAACCTTTCTGTAAGTCCTATATCTTGATTATCTAAATCTAAGGAAATAAATTTATTGTCAACAAAGTAAAGTTTATTATTGAACTTATAGTGAAAATTAAGCGCAATTAAAGAGTCTATAATTCCTGTTTGAGGGTCATAATTCAAAGTAAATCGAGGAGAAATACTATTATATGTATCTAAAGAAGCACTTATCCAAATTCTATTATCATTTTCATCCAAGTTCTTAACAATTCGAAAATAACTATCTGAACTATCCTTTCCATAAACATTTAGAGAATTATTAATGTAAAATTCATCAAATCCTTGAGCACTTACTCCCACGAAACACAACAAAAAGAATAAAAAAATAAATATCTTTGAAATTTTATTTGTAATGTAACATTTGAAATGCCACACTTCTTTATTATTATGATTTGGAATCTGATATTTATTCATAATTAATCTTTTATTTAGTCTCAACAACAAAAATAGTTTTATTTCTATAGAATAAATATTGTTGGTAATATTTATTCCCCTACAATTACCTTTCCACTAATAGTTTTTCCATTAAGAGATACATTATAAGTATAAGCTCCTGCATTAAGATTAGAAACATTAACCCTATTTCCTTACTTTGATTTCTTTGATAATTATCCCTGTTTTTCAAATAATTATACTTCAAGTTGCAAATGTATATCTTTATTTTTACAAAACAAATTTTCTGAAAACATTTTTTCATTTTGATTGGAAATATTCTTGTATTTATGTTTCCTATTATAATTTAATCCTTTCATTTCATTTGTCTGAAACTTTAATCCTATTCTTTGGATTATTTATTTGAATATTTCTCTTCTTATTTTTTTGAAACTTAAGTTTGTTGCTTTATGCTTTAAAAAAATTTGGTTGAAGAATTAAGTAATAGATAGTTTTTTGAGGCATTTGTTAATAAATATTTTTATAGGCGATTGCATACTATTAGAATTTGTTTTACTTTTGCTTATTAATATTATGGTAATAATTTAAAAGAGAGAAAAGATATGAAATTTATTGTTCATGGTGGAACTTTATCACGTTCCCTTCAATCAATCTACAGTGTAATTACAACAAATAATGCTGTACCTATTTTAGAAAACTTCCTTTTCCAATTGGAAGAAAAAACTTTATCTATAACTGCTTCGGATATTGAAACTACTGTTACTGTTAAATTGGAACTTACGGATGCTGATGCTTCAGGATTAACTCAAATTGCTGTTCCTGCAAAGATTCTTTCTGATATTGTTAAGACTTTTTCTATTGTTCCTCTTAGCTTTGTTGTTGATGAAGAAAATTATTCAATTGAAATTACTTCTGGAGAAGGTAAATATAAGCTAACTGGTATTTCTGCTGAGGAATATCCTCGCATTGCTACAATTGAAGATGCTTCAAGAATAACTATTCCTTCTTCCCTATTAGTTAATGCTATTTCAAAAACAATTTTTGCAACAGGTGTTGAAGAAACAAGGCCTCAAATGACAGGTGTTTTCTGCGAACAAACTGAAAACCATATTACTTTTGTTGGTACTGATGCTCATAAATTGGTTCGCTATAGAAGAACTGACTTTACAAACGACACTCCAACTAATTTCATCTTACCAAAGAAACCTCTTAACCTAATGAAAAACATTCTTGTTTCTTACAAAGAAGATGCTGATGTTTTGATGGAATATAATGTTAAGAATGTTGCTTTTACTTTTGAAAACTATTCAATTGTTTGTCGTTTGATTGAAGGAAAGTATCCTAATTATGAAGCTGCCATTCCAAAAGAAAATCCTAATAAGTTGATTATTGACAGAGTTTCTTTTCTAAGTTCAGTTAAGCGTGTTTCTCTTTTTGCAAATCAATCAACTCAACAGGTTCGTTTGAAATTGTCAGGAAGTGAATTAATAATTTCTGCTGAAGATATTGATTTCTCCAATGCTGCTAAAGAAAAGCTTTCTTGCAACTATGATGGAGAAGATATGGAGATTGGTTTTAATGCTAAGTATTTGTTGGAAATGCTTAATAATGTTGATACAGAAAATGTTTTGATTGAGATGTCTCAACCAAATAGAGCAGGTATTTTATATCCTTATGAAGAAAAAGCAGAGTCAACAGCAGAATCAATACTTATGCTTGTAATGCCTGTAATGTTAGCAAACTAAAATTTAAAAAATAATATGAAAAGAGTATTTATAATTATCATTGGCTTGTTGTTTATTGGAACAACTGCCTTTGCTCAAGACAAAAAGAAAGAAGAAGAAAAAGGTTATACCTTTACAATAGTTAAAGAAAATCCTGCAACACCAGCAAAAGACCAATCTCGTTCAGGTACTTGTTGGAGCTTTGCTGGAATTGGTTTATTGGAATCAGAATTGCTTAAAAATGGAAAAGGTGAATATGACCTTTCTGAAATGTGGATTGTTAGAAATGCATATATGGAAAAGGCAGAAAAATATCTTCGTTTTCATGGTTCCAATAGCTTTGCAGCAGGTGGTGGTTTTCATGATATAACTGAAATGATTAAGAAATATGGTATTGTTCCAGAGGAAGCATACACAGGACTTAATTATGGAGAAACAAAACATAACCATGGAGAAATTGATAAGGTTTTGGAAGCATTCTGCAAATCTTTAATCTCTCAAAAAACCCTTACTCCTGCATGGAAAACTGCCTTTAATGCTATCTTAGATGCTTATTTTGGAAAGATGCCAGAAAACTTTACTTACAAAGGAGTTAACTACACTCCAAAGAGTTTTGCTCAAAGTTTAGGTTTAAATATGGATGATTATGTTGAAATAGGTTCTTTCACTCACCAACCTTTCTACAAACCTTTTATTATTGAAATTCCTGACAACTGGATGATGGGTACAATTCAAAATGTTCAGTTAGATGAAATGATTCAAATTATTGATAATGCAATTGCAAATGGTTATTCAATTGGATGGGGAGCTGACGTTAGTGAAAAAGGATTCTCTTGGAAAAATGCTGTTGCAATTGTTCCTGATGAAGACAAATCAGACCTTTCAGGAACAGAACGTGACCGTTGGGAAAAGCTAACTGCTGCTGAAAAAGCAAAATCAGCTTATAGTTTTGATGGAACAGCTAAAGAAAAAACCATAACTCAAGAAATGCGTCAAGAAGCTTTTGACAATTACAACACAACAGACGACCATGGAATGGTTATTGTTGGTGTTGCAAAAGATCAAAATGGCAACAAATTCTACAAGATTAAAAACTCTTGGGGAAATGAAAGCAAATATGATGGTTACTTCTTCGCATCAGAAGCTTTTGTTAAATACAAAACTATTGATATTATGATAAACAAGAATGCTTTATCAAAAGAAATGAAAAAGAAACTTGGTTACTAATCTAATAAATTTTTAGATAATTAAAGGATAGGCTTTTTAGTCTATCCTTTTTTTATGCCCTAAAGCGAAAGATAATTAAGAAATAATATCTTAGTTTTGCAATATTTGAAAATATTATCAGTTATTAATGTAAGAAACAAAAAAATTAACAAGTTAACCTTAAAACAAAAATTTTATGAAAAGATTAAGTTTAATAGCTTTAATGCTATTTGTTAGTTGCATTAGTTTAAATGCACAAACAACATCAACCCCTAAAGCAGTTGTAGCTGCAACAACTCCTCAAATTCTTTACAGAGGTGTTGATAACCCTATTTCAATTGCAGTAGATGGAATATCCGATGATTACATCATTGCAGAGGTTAGTAACGGAAGTGCCAAAATTAAAAAGGTTGGCAAAGGTTCCTATATTGCAAATATTGAGGATAAAATAACTCTTGTTAATGTAGTTATCGATAGTGTAGACACTAAAGGTGTAGAATATCAATTGAACAGAACAATTAAAATACCAAATGATGTAATAACAATTGGTGTTTATTCTCAGTTAGGAAAAGAGAAAGTATTTTTAAATCAAACAACTTTTAAGGTAAAAGATATTGTTTATCCTAATGCAAAAGTTGTTAAAAGTGATGGAGGATATATTGATAAAAAAGACTTATTAAAGAATCCATATATTAATTTAGAAGTTGAAGACTTTGATTTTCCTGTTGAATATAATATTAACTATTTCTATATGACTTTCAACACAAGTAAAAATACTGAAGCTCCTTTAATTTCCAAATCCAATAAATTTACTCCTGAAATGATTGAAAAGATTAAAACATTAAAAAAGGGAGACAAGATATATATTGAAGGTATACATGCTACTGGAGATGATAGTAAAGAAGTGAAAGTTGCCAACCCTCAAATGATTTTCACAATAAAATAACCCCCATTCTTATACAATTCAAGTTAGCCCTGTTGGCTTTGATAAGGTCGTGCTTTACTCTTAGTAAGGTACGACCTTAATCAATTAAGGTAAAATTCTCTGTTTACTTGCTTAAATAAATATTAATGCAAAGAATATAATTATATTTGTAGCCTAAAAAACACTAGAATTTTTAATTGTGTTTGAGAACAATTTATAAAATATAAGCAATGAATACAGCACTTATTTTAATTGATATTCAAAATGATTATTTTGAAAATGGTACTATGAGACTTATTGGCTCTGAAGAAGCTTGTCAAAATGCTAAAAGAATTCTTAATAAATTCAGGGCAGATTATATGCCTGTAATACATATACAGCATATTGCAAATAAGCCAAATGCAACTTTTTTCTTGCCAAACACCATTGGAGCAGAAATAAATAAAGAGTTAAAACCACTACCAAATGAGAAAATCATTATTAAGCATTCACCAAACAGTTTTAGGGATACAGAATTATTAGAATATTTGAATTCAAAAAATATTACAGATTTAGTAATTTGCGGAATGATGACACATATGTGTGTTGATGCCACTACAAGAGCAGCAAAGGATTATGTATTTAATTGTATTCTAATTGGCGATGCTTGTGCAACAAAAGACCTTGAAATAAATGGTATTGTTATTAAAGCCGAGTACGTTCAAAATAGTTTTTTAGCAGCATTAAATTATTTCTATTCAACTGTAAAAACAACAAATCAATACTTAAATCAAACTAATATTGATTAAGTAAATCCAGCATTAAAGATATATCCGAAAAAAGTCTTGATATTTACCTCAAAAAACAAGGAAAAAATGTGTTTTTATGGGGGTTATAACTATTTAAACTTGAATTAGATGTATAATTCATGGCATGATTAACTCTAATTCATGGCATGAATTACTCGGAATCATGCCATGAATTGATTGATTTCATGCCATGAATTGATGGAAATCATGCCATGAATTGGAGGAAATCATGCCATGATTTCGAGATTACAATGCCATTATTCTGAGATTAAAGTCTGATAAAAAAAGTTCTATATAGGATTTGGGGAGTTTGATATAGGGTTTGGGGAGTTTGATATAGGAATTAGGGAGTTATTTATTTGATTTGTGTAGATTTAAATAAGGATTATTTCTTACTTTTCCTTTTTCTTTTTTTCTTTTTGAAAAAAAAGTGGCTACCCTTTTGAGGTAGCCACTTCGTGTTTAGTTGTCTATTTATCTTAAATAGTTCCCTTTGGTTATTATTTTACTATTAACTTTTGGGTTCTACTTATTTGGTCGTTTTGTAGTCTTACATAATAAACGCCCTTTGCCATATCGCTTACATTTAAGGTTTCTTCTACCTTATTATTGTTTGCTTTGGTGTTGATTGCGTTGATTATGCGTCCTTGTACGTCGCTGATAGTTATCTTAACATCTCCTTGTAAGCCTGTTACTACTAATTTAGTTTCTTGGCTTGCTGGGTTTGGATACATAACAACAGTTACTATTTGTTGGTCTATTGATGTAAGGGTTAGTGTTTGGAAGTTTTGTTCTTGACCATAGTATGTATCTGAAGCTGTTCTTGCGTATGCTCTTACAATATAATTAGTGAAAGATTGTAAATTGGTTGCTTCAGCTGAGATTGTAGTTGTTCCAGTTGCAGATAGAATTGTAGCATCTGACCAATCTTCAGTTGGTAATTTATATTCAAATCCTCTTGCATTAATTTCTTCTGAACCTTGTGTAATTGATCCACGGAAGGTTGCAGTTGTATTTGTAATTGAATTTGGTTGTTCAGTTATTACAGTTGGTTCAACAATTGGAGGAGTTACAAATTGAATTATATTTCCATATACTCTACTATCAGTTGGTGTTACTGCATAAGCTCTTACTTCATAGTTAGTGTTAGCTATTAGTGTATTTATTGAATAGTTGAAAGGAGTAGCAATTGTTGTTACTACTTGGTCTGTCCAAGTTGTTTCTACATTTGTTTTGTATTCAAATCCAATTGCAGTTACCGCTTCTGTACCTTGAACATATGTACCTTGGAAAGTTGCATTTGTTTGAGTTATTGCTGTAGGAGCCAATGTAGTTACTTGAACTGCTTGGTGTCCTGCTGTAGTTGTAAATGTATCTTGTACCCAAGCTGAATAGTTAGTTCCACAATTAGCTCTTACAAAGTAAGTGTAATGAGTTGCTGGTGTTAGGGTTGAAGGGAAAGTATATGTTGTGCTTGAAACATCTACTGGTGTTCCTGTTGCTTCCAAACGTACTTGCCATAAACTTTCTGTTCCTGATGGTATCCAGCTAATGGTTGCTGAGGTGTTATGAATATTACTTACTGCTAAGTTGGTTGGTGGTGTACAAGCTGAACCACTTGGGTCGTATACTGTTACATCGTCTAATCCAACTCCATATCCCCAATTTTGAATTCCTTCAAAAGCTATTTGATAGGTTGAAGATGCTGAAGGTAAAGCAACTGAATCTAATTGCCATGCTGTAATATTAGAAGAATAGTGTACTAATTGTGTCCAAGAGCTATCTGCACTTGCTCTGTAGAATACTTTTAATTCATCTTGATCAGATCCCCAAGCTTTTTGTAGATGCCAGAAACTAACGTAAGGTGTAGCTAATCCTGAAATATCTAAAAGAGGAGAAACAAGTTTTGTTGTATATGCAGTAAAGTCATCATAATAGAAATAAGCTAATTTTTGACCTCCATGAGAAGATATTGAATCGTCATAAGAAGTTTGATTACTCCAATTTATTGTTCCAGAAACATATTCTTGTTGCCAACAAATTAATCCATTTTCAAAACCTTCAGTCCAAGGGAATACTGAAATAGCACCAGCATAACATGTTGTTGCTAAACTAACAACTGGACTTGCTTCTGAAAGCTCAGTACCACAATTGGTTCTAACATAAATATCATAAGTTGTAGCAGAAGTTAATCCTCCTAAAATATATGGGTTTGAATTAACTAAAACAGAATCATAATCTGTTGTTCCACTTGGTCTATAATAAACATACCATGAAGCATCTGTAGCATTTCCATTTACCCAACTTAATTCAATACTATTTTGAGTATTACTTACTGAAGTAACATTAGTAGGTTTTGCACATGATGGAAGAGCATCAATTAGAACATCATCTAAACGTAAAAAATATCCATCAGGTGTATTTTGACGTACAAAAGCAATATATCTATTACCAGAATATTGACTTAAGTTTACTTCGTATTCTTGCCAAGAACCTAAAGGAAGCATTTGAGTAAATATTTGAGTAAAGTTAGGCATATTTCCATTTTGTCCCATTCCAGTAGTATCTAATACTGCATTTACATCAGAAATATATACTGATATTTCATCAGGTTCGTCTGTAGCATCATTCGCTCTCATTGCCCAAAAACGTAATCTTTCACCTCCTGTTAAAGCAATTTGAGGAGTAATTAACCAATCGTTATGATTTGTTGTACCAAAATCGGTATAACACATTGCATGACCATTACCTGAATGACTTCCATCTCCATCATATCCATTTGAGCTATGATCCCAATAATAATCATCGGAAGAATCTCCTTTATCTACAACTGTCCAACAGTTAGGAGCAGGTTTGTTTCCTGGTGCTACAGCTGGAGCCCAGTTTGTGCTTTCAAATCCTTCACTCCAAGGGAATGTTGTGATTAAATCACAAGCTGTATTAAATGAAATTGGAAGAGATAATAGAGATGTATCATTTGCTGAACATAATGAACGAACTCTTGCTTGATAAGTAGAAGAATTATTTAATCCAGTTAGAGTAAAAGGATTAGAGTTTGCTACTACTTGCGTCCATGTACTTGTTCCTGCTTGTTGATACTCAACAATCCATGATGTTGCACCTTGTGGTTCTGTCCAACTTAAATAAACATCTGTTCCATTATATGACGCTGAATCCATTGCTAAATCGTATGGCGTAGCACAAGAAAAGGCTGCAAGGGAAATATTATCAATCTTTGCTGGTGGGTTAGCTCCTCCACTTCCATCATTTCTCCAACAAAAAACAAGTTGTTTTACTGTATTTGAATATGCAGCACCTAATGCTTGATTATAGGTTTGGAAAGATGATTGATTAGTTAGATAAGAAGGATTTAATTTGTATTGACTGTTTGGCAATGATCCTGGTGTTAGAGTTTGTCCTAATGGAAGCAAATAAACGTTTATTCCATCCCAATTATTTTCTCCAACATTTGTCCAATCAAAACTTAATTCGAAAGATGGAGAATTATCGAATTCAACAAGTGTTGAAACAAATACAACAGAACTTGATGTATTATCATAAGTTACTGTTGATCCATTATCACTTGAAACATATAATCCTCTTTCATCAACACCATCAGTTGAATCAGAGTCATTTGCTCCTAAAACTCCAATATACCATTTATTTGTTTGAGTTCCGTTAGTAATAGTCCATACTGCATCTAATGTTGAATCTTCAAAATTAGCTATCAATGGCAATGAATTAATGACAGTTGGTAGATTAACTTTAACAGAATTTGTCCAAGTTCCTCCACATCCTCTTTGAACTGCTACCCAAACAGAATCTCCAGGATTAAATCCGTTAATGATGTAAGGAAGAGTTGTTCCTGTAGAAACAGTTATTGTTGTTGCAGTTGTTGGGTCAAATGGTACTGCTAAGTTAGAAGAATATGCAATTACATAACCATCTCCTTCATCTCCTTCATCTGTCCAATTAACAGAAAGAGAAGTTGTTGATGCTGGTTCAGCAGATAAACCATATACATTTGGACAAGCTGGAATTTCATCAACTACTACGTCATCTAACCAATAAAACCAGTTATTAGCATTTGAATTATGTTTAAATGCAATGTTATTACCTGAACCTTGAAGTTGAATTCCAGATAACAGTATTCTATATTCTATCCAGCTTGTAGTACTAGGAGAAATTATTTGAACAGGTTCAAATGTTGTTGTGTCATTTGGATTGCTCATTACTCCAACAGTTATTGTACCAGACTGACTACTACCTATACCTTCAGCTTTTAACCAAAATGAAACCATAAGAGTATTTAAATCTGCTGTAAAAGCAGGAGTTACAGCATAAGTTGGAACTGTTGTTAATGATTGAAAGAATAAACTTGCAGGAGAACTATGATTTGTTGTAGCTATTTGTGGATTACCGTTATTAATTACTGGTCTTGTCCAACATGGAGGGAATGTACCTGAAGCTGTTCCATATGTATCAAAATTATCTGACCAAGGTAAAGTAGATATTTCATCACATAAAGTACGGAAATTAACTATTGGACTTGCTTCAGATAATTCTGTTGAACAATCAGTAACAACATAGATATCATAACCACTTGAAGGAATTAAATTTGTAAAAATATATGGATTAGAACTAACTAATAATGAATCGTACGTTGTAGAAGTAGATTGCTTATAATAAATCCACCATGAAGCATCGGTAGAACTACCATTTACCCATGAAATTTCAGCATCTGTTGTTGTAATATTTGAAACAGTAACATTAGTTGGTCTATTGCATAAAGGCAATTCTGAAATTTCAATATCATCCAAACGTAGATTCCAACCATTATTAGGTTCATTTCTTCTTACAAAAGCAATAAATCTATCTCCAGAATATTGACTTAAATTAAGTTCATATTGTTGCCAAGCCCCAGTAGGGATTCCTGTTTGAAAAACTTGAGTAAATCCTTGTATTGAATCATATACTCCCATATTGGTAGTATCAATACTTGTTATAATTCCATCTGAAATCCAAATAGAAATTTCATCAAGCTCTAAAGTAGTTTCATTACTATTTTGAGCCCAAAATCTTAATCTTTCATTTCCAGTTAGTGTGATTTTTGGAGAAATAAGCCAGTCATTATTTTGACTATTATTATCTGTATACATTTGTGCAGCACCTGTTCCTGTATGGTAATTATATGTACTTCTTGACCAAAGATTTGAAGAACCAGAACCTTTATTAATATTTATCCAGCATAGAGGTGCAGAGGCATTACCTGGAGCAACTGATACAGACCAAGCAGACTCAAATCCTTCTGTCCAAGGAAAAACTGTAATAGCATCACAAGCAGTTGCAAATGGAAGTATTGAAGACCATTCACTTTGTTCTGTTCCACAATCCGTTTGCACTCTTGCTTTATATACTGTAGAAGGGTTAAGGGTTGTAAAAGTATATGGGTTTGACACCCCAGAAATTGTTGTAGAATTCGCCCAATCTGTTTCAGAATTAAGCATATATTGAATATTCCAAGTGCTTCCTGTTGCATCTGTCCAGCCTAAATCAACCCCTGCTGTTGTTGGGTTTGAAGCATAGAGTGCTGTTGGTTTTGGACATGCAGGAACAAATAATTCTGGTCCTGTAACATCATCTATAAATGTATTAAATCCAAAATTGTCAGTAACTCTTATAGCCACATATATATCTTGTCCAATAAATGTTGATAAATCAACGGTATGTTGAGCCCAAGATGTTGTAATACTATCTTCTGTTAATGCTAAAAGAGCTGTTGTTCCAAAAGATGATGTAGAATTATCAGTTGTTGAAACAAAAATATCTATGTTGTCTCCATCACTATACCAATCATCACACGCAATCCAAAAGGAAAAATTAGTTTCTGTTGCAGTAACAGTTAACTTTGGGGTTATTAACCATCGTGTGCATCCTCCTGAATAATAACCTGACTTTGCACTTTTTGTGCCTCCATGAGCAATTGAAGTAGAGGATTCCCATGCTCCACCTCCTGAAGTTGTTTCAATCCTCCAATCATCTGGAGGGAATGATGTTCCTTCGAAGCCTTCATTTAATGTGGCTTGCGAATAACCTTGAATAGCGATAATCATCGCTAAGAGAAAATAAAAGATTCTTTTCATTCTTCTTTCTTGTGTTAGTTATACAATAATAAATTAATAGTTATTTATAAGATTATAAATTTCAAAGCGACAAAGGTAAAAATTTAAAAAGAAACTAACAAATATTTCCATAAAAAAAGTCAACTTTATATGTATAATATGATATGTTACACTGAATTATGGCTTATGCTTATTTCCTATACAAAAACATTGTAGAGATGCTTAAAGCAAAAAAAAGTGGCTACCCTTTTGAGGTAGCCACTTTGTGTTTAGTTGTCTATTTATTTTAAATAGTTCCCTTGGTTTATTATTTTACTATTAACTTTTGGGTTCTACTTATTTGATCATTTTGTAGTCTTACATAATATACGCCATTTGCCATATTGCTTACATTTATGGTTTCTTCTACCTTATTGTTGTTTGCTTTGGTGTTGATGGTGTTGATTATGCGTCCTTGTACATCACTAATGGTTATCTTTACTTCGCCTTGTAAGCCTGTTACTACTAATTTAGTTTCTTGGCTGGCTGGGTTTGGATACATCATTACTGTTATTACGCTTCCGTCTATGGTGTTTAATCCTAAGGTTTGGAAGGTTTGAGTGGTGCCATATACTGTTCCACTTGCTGTGGTTGCAAAGGCTTTAAACTCATATTGTGTTGATGGTTCTATGCCGGTTAGTTGATAGGTTAGGGTATCATTAACTGCTACTACGGTTACTGGGGTCCATGTAGTTGAACTTGTTGCTTTCCATTCAAAGCCTTGATTGGTGATGGTTTCACTGCCTGGGGTTACTTTTCCATTTAGTGTTGCACTTCTATCGTTTACTGGATTAGCTAAATTGGTTACTACTACTGGTGGGGTGACGCCTGGTGTTTGTGTGGTGAAAGTTAGTGTGGTTCCATAGTAATTGATCATGCTGGCTGTTCTTGCATAGGCTCTTACTTCATAGGTTGTAGAGTGTTGTAGGTTGGTTACTGATGCTGTGATGTTGTTAGTTCCTGTAGCAGAGATTATGTTTGCGTCTGGCCATGCTTGACTTGGTAGCTTATATTCAAAGCCTCTTGCATTGATTTCTTCTGAGCCTTGTGTTATGGTTCCATTGAAGGTTGCATTGGTTTGAGTTATGCCTGTAGTTGTTAATGTAGTTACTGTTGGTGGTACTATTGCTGGAGTTGCAAATGATAGGGTTGCTCCATATACTCTACTATCAGTTGGAGTAACGGCATAAGCTCTTACTTCGTAGTTGGTGTTGGCTATTAGTGTAGTTACTTGATAAGTGAATGGAGTAGCTACTGGTGTTACTGCTTGGTCTGTCCAGGTTGTTGCTGCTGTGGTTTTGTATTCAAAACCTATAGCTGTTAATGCTTCTGTACCTTGAACATAGGTTGCTTGGAAGGTTGCTGCAGTTTGTGATATGGATGTAGGAGGTATTGTAGTAACTTGAACAGGTTGGTGTCCTTGAGTTGTTGTGAAGGTTCCTTGTACCCATGCTGAATAGTTAGTTCCACAATTTGCTCTTACATAGTAGGTGTATGCTGTGCCTGGTGTTAGGGTTGAAGGGAAAGTATAGGTTGTACTTGATACATTTTCTGGTGTTCCTGTTGTGCCTAAACGTACTTGCCATGAAGATTCTGTTCCTGCTGGTATCCAACTAACAGTTGCTGTAGTGTTGGTAATTGAACCTGATGTTAAGTTTGTTGGTGGTGTACAAGGAACACCTAATGTTGTAACTGTTACATCATCAACATATATATTATTACCCCATTCTGAAGTTGCTTTCAAAATAAGATATTTTGTTCCTAATGTCCCAGTAGGAACAAGATATGAGATTGAATCCCAACCGCTAGTTGCTTTGTAGCGAGGAGTAAATCCTAATAGTGTTGCTCCAACAGTATCTTGAGTAGAGCTAACATACACTGCTACTCCTTCATTAGAATATGAAGAATATCCAGGATCTCTATACATCCAGAAACTTACCTGCATATCTGTTGAGAAATCTAAAGAAGGTGAAGCCATTGTTGTCCATCCTCCTGAGGAAACTGAGTAAGAATTATATTGGACCATATTTGTTCCTCCATGTGGAGAACATGTTGGATAAGATCCTGAAGTCATTATTCTCCAATAGTAATTTGCTGCTGTTCCTGAAGAAGCAAGACTCCAGCAAGACAATCCATTTTCAAAACCTTCAGTCCAAGGGTAGGTTGAAATTGGTCCATCAAAACAAGGAGTTGTAAATGCAATTATTACAGATGCTAATGAAGTGTCTGAACCACAAACTGATCTTACATAAGCGTAATAGCTTGTTGCGGTAGTAAGTCCTGATATAGTAAGTGGTGATGCAGTTGCTGACATATGGGTGTAAGCGGTATCATTTACTTCTCTATAAGATACAATATAACTGGTTGCACCTGGATGAGTCCAACTTATTTCTGCTGTTGTTGTTGTTAAGTTTCCTGCAGTAACACTAATTGGTCTTGGACAAGGGTCAACTACAATAGAAATATTATCTATTGCTGCTGCAGGAGGGTTATTACTTGATTGACCAAAGTACATGAATATTAATCTTTGTACTCCAGAAACAGTATCCATTTGTCTTTCTCCATGTTGCCATGTAGGTCCACTATGATTTAATCCAATATAATTATTAATATCAGTAGGGAAACCGCTAGGGTTAATTGGTTCATTAGGGTCTCTTAAATAAACTAATAATCCTGAAGAAACAGAAGTACCTTGAATATATCCTCCAACTTTCCAATCATAGGTTACTCTATAAGATGTAGGAGTTGGACCAAAATCAATATCTCTATAGAAGTAAGCATAGATTGAAGTACCAGAATATCCCCATGTTAAACCATTATCATAAGATATATATGCTGCTAAAGAGTCAGTTGTACCAGAAGTTGTTGGCCCATTACCTGCTGCTGTACCAATTGCCCATTTATTAAATGTTGCTCCAACGTTTTTCCATAACGCACCTTCTGTTAAATCTTCAAAATCGATATAGTAAGGAACATTTGCAGGTATAGCTTCTGTTGCAAAAGTTAATGGTGTAGACCAAACTGATGTTCCATCTACTGTTCCACAATCAGCTCTTACCCAAATAGTATAATCAGTTAGAGGAGTAAGACCTGTTAATTGAATTGGATTTGTAGTTGAAGTTACAGGAGTTCCATTATTTGTATTTGTAATTGTTGTATCAGTAGTAAGTATATATTGCCATGTTGTAGCTGTCCCATTTTCTTGGAATGAAATATCTGCTGAAGTAGATGTTAAATTATTTGCAGCTAGAGAAGTTGTTCTTTGACAAGTTGCAAATGGAATTACTTCAAAATTGTCAATATGCAGATCATTATCTGCATTAGATACTGTAGATTCTCCATAAAAACCTATTTTAACAGTTCCTGTGTAAGGAAGAGAGGTTGCAGGATCATTTAATGGAAGAATAACATGCATTGGAGTATTTGGAATATTATTCAATACTCTTGTAGCAGCTGCATCATTTGACCAAATAAATGCATTGGCTGAATTCCAAGTCAAACCATTATCAGTTGAAACTACAACAGCAAATCTATCATCTGGACAGATTGTGTCTGCAACATCAGCATTTCCATAATCAGTAAAGAAGACATCGAATTCTAATTGTGCAGGGGATGTACCATCACCTAAATCAATTGAAGGTGATATTAACCAGTAATTACATGATGTATAATAAAGGTTGATTTTTGCATTACTTGGAGTTACATTTGAATTAAGAATCCATCCACCTGTATATGAAGATAATGATGCATTTCCTGTTGCTGGAAGTAATCCAGATTTTCTTTCCCAACATGTACTTGGTGGAACTAAATTAAATCCTTCAGGTACTGTAGGTACTGTTAAATCAACACATGTAGTTTGGAAGGAAATTACATTTGAAATTCCTGATGTATCAGTTGCATTACAAATAGAACGAACTCTTGCCTGATAAGAAGTCCCTGGAATTAAACCAGTTAAGGTAAATGGATTTGTTGCTGCTGCTGCTTGATTCCATGTAGTAGTTCCAGCTTGTTGATATTCAACAATCCAAGAAGTTGCACCTTGTGGGTCATCCCAATGTAAATAAACATCTGTACCGCTTGCTGAAGCAGAATCAAAAGTTAAATCATAAGGCATACCACAAGTAAGAGCAACAAGAGAAATATTATCAACTCTTGCAGGAGGAAGATTTAATCCATAAGTATCATTTTCCCATGCAAAAACAAGCTGTTTCACTGTATTTGAAAAGCTTCCATCCATTGATAAAGTAAATGATTGGAAATTTGTTTGTTCAGCTAAAGAATTAGAATTAATTCTATATTGATCATCTGGCAAAATACCAGGTGTTAATGTTTGACCTATAGGTAGTAAATAAACATTAAGATCATGCCAATCAATTTCTCCAAAATTTGACCAATCAAAATTAAGTTCATAAGCAGGGAAATTGCCAAATTCAACTAATGTTGATGCAAATGATACACATTCAGAAGCATTAGAATATGTATTTGTAAGTCCATTATCACTAGAAATATATAGACCACGTTCATCAACACCATCACTTGGGTCAGAATCATTTGCTCCTGGAACTCCAATATACCATTTATTAATTTCAGATCCATTAGTTAACATCCATACTGAATCTAAAGAAGAATCTTCAAAATCTGCAATAAATGGAATTGAGTTAACAAAAGTAGGAAGATTTACTTGTACAGCTGTTGCCCAATTGCCCATACATCCTCTTTGAACTGAAACCCATACTGAATCTCCAGGATTAAATCCAGGAATAATATAAGGTAGTGGTGTGCCTGTAGGTACAACAACAGATGTTGCAGTAGTTGGGTCAAATGGACTAGTTGAAGAATATGCAATTACATAACCATCTCCTTCATCTCCTTCATCGTTCCAATTAACAGAAACTGAAGATGTTGATGCTGGTTGAGCAGCTAATCCATATACATCTGGACAATCTGGAGTAAGAGTAAGTGAAATATCATCAATTGTAAGATAATATGGAGTAGAATTAGAAATACACTCAATATTGAATTCATATATGCCATCAGCACTTGGAGTAAAAGTTCCTAAATATAATTGGTATGTAGTATTATTTACATTAGCAAGAGGAGTGCCAATATTTTGTAATGAAGAATCACTATATGACTTAACAGTTGCTTTTAGTGATTGCCAACCAGGATCCCCATCAGTTATATACCAAAAAGAGAAGTCATAACTTTGACCAGCATAAAGATTAAAAACAGGAGTAGTAAATTTATCATTACAACTCCATTTAAAATAAGCACTCTTAGTACCAGTTTTAGCAATACGATTACGAGAGTCATTAGACATTATAGTATAAGTATATGTTCCTAAATTTGTTGCACTCCAACAAGCAGGAAGTTGATTATTTGCAGTTATTCCTTCAAAACCTTCATTCCAAGGTAAGCCTGTTTGTCCATCAATTGCTTCACATAAGGTTTGGAAACTTACCAAATTGCTTGACTCAGAAAGTTCAGTACTACAATCTGTTTTAAGATATATTTGATAAGTACTTGATGGTGTAAAAGTTTGAATAGTGTATGGATTTGAATTTATTTGAATTGAGTCAAATGTTGTTGCTGAACCTTGTTTATAATATAGCCACCAAGAAGCATCTGAATCACTACCATTTACCCAAGAAATTTCAGCACCTGTTGTTGAAATATTTGAAACAGTTAGATTAGAAGGCCTAATACATGTTGGTAATTCAGAAATTGATACATCATCAAGATTTATATAATATCCTCCAGTTGTATTTACAACAAATGCAATACGAAAATCTCCAACAAACTGGCTCAAATTAATTTCATATTGGTTCCAATCTGTAGGAGAAACTATAGTATTTGGCATAATTTCTGTAAATAATGATGTATCAGATATTGAAGAAATGTCCGCTGAATTTGTTGTAATATCGAAAATTTTAACCTTTATCTTACCTACATATGAAGTATATGCAGAATAATATCCTTTTGCCCAAAAATTAATTCTTTCTCCACCAGTCAATGTAATTGGAGGTGTAATCAACCAATCATTAGTAGCATTAGTATTACTACCTGTGTACATTTGTGCCGCTCCAGTTCCTGAATGTATATATGAAGAAGTTGATGTTCTCACCCATGCATAAGTAGAATATGAACTTGTAGCACCTAAATTAATATTTAACCAACAATCTGGTGCTAATGCATTACCTGGAGTAACTGCTGCACTCCATGGTGTTGTTTCAAAGCCTTCAGTCCAAGGGAAAGTTGTTATATTTCCACATGCTGTTCTGAAAGATACTTCTGCAGGAAGTGATGATGAACATGCAGGTAAAATTCTTACATTATATAATGTACTTGGATTTAAATTTGTAAAAGTATAAGTATTTCCAACTATTCCAGGTATCAATGTAGCTTCAGCCCAAGTTTGTAAACTTGTTTTATATTCAACTGAATATGAAGATACGTTTACATCAATATCCCAAGTAAGTTGAGCTCCGTCAACAACTATATTAGATGTAACTATATTTGTAGGAGGGAAACAAAAAGTAGGATCAGTTGGAGTAATTACAACTGCTAAACTAGGAAGAAATTGTGCTGTAGAAACAGTACTAGTACTTATAGTTCCATTTGGACTTAAAGGGTTTACATTATAATCATCTGAATAGGTATAAATAGTTTTGTTATCTGTAGTAGAAAAATTATTATATAAATATGAAGCATCATAGTCTGCAGTATTATTATCAACTGCAATTAGTAAATTTCCTGTACCATCATAAACATATGGAGTTGTCAGAGTAATTGTTACCCATCCAGTCGCTGCGTTTATGCTTCCTGAATAAACTTGAACAAGTCCTACTGAATCAAAATCTGTAGTACTTGAGAATGATGATTGAGTAGTTGTTTTCATATAAACAACTACTGGATTTGCTGTTGTAGCAGTAGTTGATGCATACTTGAACTTTATTGCAGAAATTGTTCCTGCTGTTAAACTACTTTGATCATAAATCATTTGGCTATAGCTGTAATTATAGTAATGATCTATTGGGACTCTTGCCGTTCCAGTTCCATTAGCCCCTATGGTGATTTCACCTTGGGTCCAGCCTTGAATAGCGAAAATCATCGCTAAAAGAAAGTAAAAAATCTTTTTCATGTTTTTAATGTGTTAGTTGAACAATAATTAATAAAATTTATTTTAAGATTATAAATTTCATGGCGACAAAGGTATGAATTAAAAAAACAAAAAACAAATAATTAGTAATAATTTTTCTATACTACACAGAAGTATTGTCTTAACTATTTGATTTTACTTTACTTTCTTCTTCTAATTGCTGACGTGATTTTGACTGTGTAACAACGTAAACTCCCAAAAAGACCAAAACTGCTGCCAAAACCTTTTCTAAGCCAAAGGCGTCTTGACCCAAAAATATTGCAAGAACAGCTGCAATTATTGGTTGAAGATAGTTGTACATTGTGAGAGTTGTTGGCCTTAGGTTCTTCTGCCCTATTGGAATTAATAAATACGTAAGGAAGGTTGCCATTAAAACAACATATAAGATTTCTACCCCTATTAAAGTATTTATGGAACTAATATCAACTGCACTAATTTTGGGAATTCCAATTGGCAAAAGCAAGATGGCACTAAAAAGAAACATCCATTTCATTAAAGTTACAGGGTGTTTGGTTTTAATAAAGTCCCTAAAGAATACTAAATAACAAGCATAAGCAAGAGAACTTAAGAAGCAAAGTGAATTTCCAAACCACGAACGAGTTCCACTCACATTAAGATATTTGCTCGAAAAGATTAGAATTACTGCACCAGAACATCCAATCAAAACTCCAATAATTTTTTTAGAAGTAATTGGTTCTTTAAGGTATGCTGCAGAAATAAGCATTGTTATGATTGGAGTTAGGGTAATGATTAGTGAGGCATCAATTGGAGAAGTTGTTTTAAGCCCAACAATAAATGAAGTTTGATTGATTACTATTCCAAACAAAGAGGCAAAAAATAAAATAACAAAGTCCTTCACTATAAGTTTTTCTCTTTTAACAAATAGTGAAGCAATCCAAAAAGCAATTGTTGCTCCCAAAATCCTAAAATAAGTAAGTGCTAACGCATCAATATTCCCATTTGATAGCACATTTTTAGCTATAACTATATTTATTCCAAATATTATATTGGTAGTAAGAATTGCTATATGTCCTTTTGAAGCTCCTTTCATATAAATATTAACTGGTAGCCTGATCGTTTAATTCGTTTTCGCAATCCCTTTCTGCTTTATAAGCCTTAAGAGCAAATCTTAACCCCATTTTGTCATCTGCCTCTTCAAATAAAACAAATAGCTCCTGCCCTATAAACAGTTTCTTAACCTTCTGACGGTCTTTTCCTCTAAGTTTAATATAAGCATTCACGCTCTTAAACAACTGAAGTTCTATAACTACAAAACTGCCTTTTATCCTTGTGATATTTGCTGCCATTATAATATCCTTCATTTCAAAGAAATTTTCATACTCAATTTTATATTCCCCATCTTCCAGAAGAGCATTACTATGCCTTAAAGACACCAAATCTGCATTATCAACTTTTGCAAATATATAATCATTTTGCTCGGGATAAGTTACTCCCAAAGGCAATACTAAAGGAAAAAATATCTGAGTTTCTTCTTCTTTAATATAGTATTTCTTTTTTATCTTTTGACAAAATCCGGCTATGATGTTATCTTCCTCTATCATTGAATGTAAAAACTTCAGCTTTTCGTTTGCAACAAGAGAGATATGTACAGCCATTAATTCACCTTCTGCATTTGGATTAGAGTCTATGTAAAAAGATACTTCGTCATACTTTAGCCACCTTATCTTTTGTTTATAATCATCAAAGTTTTTATTTATAGGTATAATTAAAAGATTATCTTGATTATAAAAATTAATAACTTTTATTTCGTTATTTTCCTCAAAGGTTATAGAACCGGAGTTCCAACTGAATAACCTTCTGATAGTACCATTGTATCTCATAAAAAAAATATTCTGTGCAAATGTACATAAAATTTATATAATAAAAATCAAATTCTCCAAGAGAATAAATATTAAATGTTTTTATCAATATTAGGATAACACATTTTATTTTACGTCATTTTAAGAGGCAGTCTCTCTGAAGTTGATTATATGTTGATATTTTTAGTTTCACTCTCCAAAGATATAAATTTTACCCATAATGCAATATTTCTATATGCTTGTCTTTTAATATTTTGAATTAAGATAAAATATTACTATTATTTGCACGGCGTATCTCGATGCGAGATATAGCGTATCTCAACGAGAGATATGGCGTATCTCAATGCGAGATACGCCGTGTAAAATATCGAGATACGCCGTGCGAATAAAATGCAATAAAAACTCAATATTTATTATCTTGATTTCTTTAAGATTTAAAAAGACAATATTTCTATTAAATGATGCTTGATTAAAATTTATAGCACTTTTTTTGATAAGAGAATAATAATTTTAGATGTTTATCGTTTGAGGTTACAATAACGGGATTGAACTATACATACAAAAAGTAATTCTGTTATCGAAAAGTAGTGATTTTTAGAGTTAAAACATAATAAATTATGGTTGATATTATTGAGTTAAATGCAAAGATTGAGCGTGAAAGTGCATTCGTTGATATGATAAACAACGAAATTCACAAGTCTATTATTGGTCAAAAGGGAATGGTAGAGAGATTAATCATTGGACTTTTGGCTAATGGGCATATTCTTTTGGAAGGTGTGCCTGGCTTAGCAAAGACATTAGCTATTACCTCATTATCTAAAAGTATTGATGCTAAGTTTAGCAGAATTCAGTTTACTCCAGACCTTTTACCAGCTGACTTAATTGGCACAATGGTATACAGCCCTAAGGAGGAAGCTTTTGCTGTAAAGAAAGGACCTATTTTTTCTAATTTTGTTTTGGCTGATGAAATTAATCGTGCTCCCGCAAAGGTACAATCAGCTCTTTTGGAGGCTATGCAAGAGCGTCAAGTTACAATAGGAGAAAATACTTATAAATTAGAAGAACCTTTTTTGGTACTTGCAACCCAAAACCCAATTGAACAAGAAGGAACTTACACTTTACCAGAAGCTCAGCTTGACAGATTTATGATGAAGGTTGTTATTACTTACCCTAAAAAAGAGGAAGAAAAATTAATTCTTGCTCAACAAGTGGGTGCTTCTATACCTAAAATTGAATCAGTAGTTAAACCTGAACATATCATTCATGCAAGAGATGTTGTTAAAGAGGTATATATAGATGAGAAAATTGCAAACTATATAACAGATATTGTTTTTGCTACTCGTTTCCCTAAAGAAAATAAATTAGAAAAACTAAGCTCTTACATTAGCTATGGTGCATCTCCAAGAGCAACAATAAATTTAGCATTGGCTTCACGAGCTTATGCTTTTATTAAGAGAAGAGGTTATGTAATTCCAGAAGACGTTAGAGCAATCTGTTTGGATGTTATGCGTCATAGAGTTGGTTTAACTTACGAAGCAGAAGCTGATAATATTACTACCGAAGATATAATTAATGAAATTATAAACAAGGTTGATGTTCCTTAAAAGATGGAAGAGGATTTATTAAAGAAAGTTCGAAAGATTGAAATAAAGACCAGACGTTTGTCTAAGAATATATTCTCAGGACAATATCATAGTGCCTTTAAAGGAAGAGGTATGTCTTTTAGTGAAGTAAGGGAATATAACTATGGAGATGAAGTAAGGAGTATTGATTGGAATGTTACTGCTAGATTTAATCATCCTTACGTTAAGGTATTTGAAGAAGAAAGAGAACTTACAGTTATTCTTTTAATTGATGTAAGTGGTAGTACTTTCTTTGGGACAAATGGAAGTTTGAAATCGGATATTATTACTGAAATTGCTGCAGTATTAAGTTTTTCTGCTATTGCAAACAACGACAAGGTTGGAGTAATATTCTTTAGTGATAAGGTAGAAAAATACATTCCTGCTAAAAAAGGTTCTTCTCATATATTAAGAATAATAAAAGAATTGATAACCTATAAGCAGAATAACACAAAAACCTCCTTCGATATTCCACTTAAGTTTATGAATAATGTTATTAAGAAACGTTCAACATGTTTCCTAATAACTGATGCTTTTGGAAATTTTGACGATTCTTTAGAGATAATTTCTCGTAAGCACGACTTTTCTACAATTATAGTTAGAGATAAAAAAGAAGACATCATTCCTTCAATTGGTCTTGTTAGACTTTATGATAATGAAACTGGCAAACAAATATGGATAGATTCTTCTGATAAAAATCTCTTAAAACATTTCTCAGAACAAAGAGAAAAGCAAGATTATATCCTAAAGCAAAAGTTTAATAGACTTGGAATTGATAGCATTATGGTTTATACTGGCGAGGATTACATTAGGTCTTTAATAAAGTTATTTGAGAGAGGAGGACGTTTATGAAAAAACTATCAATAATAATTTTACTTTTATTTTCAATTAGCAATGCCTTTTCTCAACCAACAATTCCCAACATCAGCAAAACAAAGTTTCAAATTGGCGATCAGGTAGTTTATTCTTTTAGTCTTCCTTTAGAGAAAACAAATGAATTAAGCACATATATGCTTACTGAGAAGAAAGATACTTTAGAAATAATAAAACAAACCATCGACACAACTAAAAGAAATGGTAACGAATTCTTAGATGTAAAGTTCTATTTTACTTCTTTTGTTGAAGGAAAGCATAAAATAATAAATCAAAATGGAAGAAGTTTTGAATATGAGGTTACTTCCTATCCTATTGACACAACAAGTTTTGAAATAAAAGACATAAAAGCAAACATAAAGGAACCTTTTACTATTAAAGAAATAATGCCAATAATTATTTGGGTTCTTATTGCATTTGGACTTATAGCTTTAACTTATTTCTTATATAAATTTTGGAAAAAATATAGGAAGATAAATATTAAGGAAGTTTTTATCAAACCTAAGCCAATACTCCCTGCTCATGAAATTGCTTTAAATGCACTTAAGCAATTAAGACTTAAACGACTCATTGAGAATAATAGAATAAAAGAATACTATTCTGAAATATCAGAAATACTTAGGATATATCTTGATGATAGATTTTCAATTATTGCAATTGAAATGACAACCCAAGAAATATTATCTCAAATTAAAGGCATTGAATTTACTAACGAAATATCTTTCAAGCTACTTAAAGAAGTTTTAGAGTATTCTGACTTGGTTAAATTTGCAAAATACACTCCTACTTCACATTTAAGCGAAAAATGCATGCAAGATGCAGTAGAGTTTGTTAATAGTACCAAACTAATAATTGAAGACAAAGAAAAGGAGGTGAAAAATGATTAATGGTTTTGAATATCCTTATTTCTTGCTTCTATTATTAATTATTCCATTGCTAATTGTTTTTCAAATTTTTTATGACAAAAAGCAATATCCCAATATACATTATTCTCAACTTTCTCCATTTGATGGATATTCCAAATCGTGGAAAGTTAGATTCAGACTTTTACCTAACTATCTGAGATATTTAGTACTCACTCTTTTAATTATAGCAATAGCCAGACCACAGTCATACTTAAGTAAAGATGAAATGAATGTTGAAGGCGTTGATATTGTTGTTGCATTAGATATTTCTGGCTCAATGCTTGCAGAAGATTTTAAACCAAACAGATTGGAGGCAGCTAAAGAAGTTGCAAAAGATTTTATGCAAGGAAGACTTACAGATAATATTGGATTAGTAGTTTTCTCAGGAGAAGCATTTACTCAATGCCCTCCAACAACAGACCATAGAATGCTTTTAGAATTAACTTCAAAAGTAGAAAGCGGCATTATTGAAGATGGGACTGCAATTGGAGATGGTTTGGCTACTGCCATTAACAGAATGAAAGACACCAAAACAAAGAGCAAAACAATTATTCTTCTAACAGATGGTGTCAATAATATGGGAGCTATAGACCCATTAACTGCAGCAGAAATAGCTAAAGAACACAAGATGAGAGTTTACACAATAGGAATTGGTAAAATTGGAATGGCGCCCTACCCCTTTCAAACTCCTTTTGGAAAACAATATCAAAATGTTGAAGTTAATATTGATGAACCTCTTTTAAAGGAAATAGCTAAAACAACTGGAGGTAAATACTTTCGTTCAACTGACAAAAACTCTCTTCAAACAATATTTAAAGAGATTGATAATATGGAGAAATCTATTATTGATGTATCTTCCTACAAGATGAAAAAAGATCGAGCTCTTCCTTTCTTGATCGCTGCTTTATTGTTTTTGATTGCTGAAGTTTTATTAAGAAAAACCATATTAAGAACAAATCCATAGATATGATTAGAACAGAATTTCCAGAAGCATTATATCTCTTAATACTCATACCCTTTTTCTTTATTATACATTATATATATATAAAGAAAAAGAAGGCAAGATTAAATAACCTTGTCGACAAAGAACTTATTAAAACAATTGTTCCAGAGATTTCTTATGGAAAACTTTGGACTAAATTTACTCTTCTAAATCTTGCCTATGCTTTTATTGTAATTGCAATTGCTAATCCCCAAATAGGAACTGCAATAGAAAAGAGTGAAAGAAACGGCACAGATCTTATGGTTTGCTTAGATATTTCTAATAGTATGCTTGCTGAAGACATTAAACCTAACAGAATATCTCGAGCAAAGCAATCTTTAAACAATTTGATTAATCAGTTAAACAATGACCGTATAGGAATAATAATTTTTGCAGGAAGTGCATACGTTCAACTACCTATCACCAACGATTACAGTGCTGCAAAAACTTTTATTGATGTTATTGACCCATCTATGATTTCAAATCAAGGAACTGCAATTGGTGAAGCTTTGGAAATAGCTAATGAAAGCTTTGGAGAAAAAAATAAAAATAAATCAAAAAGTATTATTCTTATTTCTGATGGGGAAGACAATGAAGAAGAAGCTGTAAGTATTGCAAAGAAAATAGCTAAAGATGGAGTTGTAATAAACACTATTGGATTAGGTATGCCTGAAGGAGCATTAATACCTATTGCAAAAAAAGGTATTGGCAAAATAGACTACAAGAAAGATGAAAATGGTTCATATGTTATGACAAAGCTTAATGAGACTATTCTTAAAGACATAGCCTCTGCTGGAAATGGAGTATATATTAGAGCTAATAATGCATCAATTGGGTTAGATAATATTCTTGCAAGAATAAATAAAATGGACAAAAATGAATACCAAGCCATAGCATATAAAGATTATGAAAATAGATTTTATATATTTGCATTTATTGCGCTTGTGTTTCTTTGTATAGAATTTTTAGTTTTTGAAAAGAAGAATAAGTATATTAATAGGAAGTTTTTCTTTGGGAAAGAATAGGATTTATTTATGAAAAAGTTAGTTTTTGGAATATTAATTTTATTTATTTTTGCTTCTTGCGATAAAGAAAAGAATTATTTGCGAGAAGGCAATAGGGATTTTGAAGAAAAGCAATATGCTAAAGCAGAAGATAACTTCAGAAAATCTCTTAACATAGATAGTACTTATAAAAAGGCACAGTTCAATCTTGCTAATTCTACATATAAACAAAATAAAGAAGATCAATATAATCAATCTTTGTTATATTATGAAAAAGCATTAGCTCAAGACACAATAATGGACACATTATTTACTGCAAACACATTATATAATAGAGGGAATACTAATTTCAAACTTGCTTTATTAGATTCATTAGAAAAAGGAGAAAAATACACTGAAGGACTAAAAAAAGCAGTTGAAGACTATAAAAAGGCTCTTAAACTTAATCCTCAAGACACTTCTGCCAAGTACAATCTTTCTTTAGCGATGAGACTACTAAAACAAAATCAGAATCAAAACAAACAAAATAAAAATCAAGAGGACAAAAATCAACAGCAAAAATCTAAACAACAAGAACAAAATAAGCCAAAACAAAATCAAGATAGCAAAAGAATGTTAGAAGCTCTAAAGAACAATGAAAAAAATACTTTAGAAAAACTAAAAAAAGAAAAAGACAAAAAAGTGATTAATAGTAGAAATAATAAAGATTGGTAATTTTTCTATGAAAAAGACATTAATTGCATTCATCTTAGCATTATTTGGATTTATTGAATTCAACCTATGTGCTCAAGATATAAGCTTTACTGCCTCAGGACCATCTGTAATTGGAGTTGGGGAGCAATTTAGAGTAGTATTTAAAATTAACACTGACGATATTTCAAAATTTACACCTCCTAGTATTAGTGGGTTTGATATTCTGGCAGGACCAAGCACTTCAAGAATGTCATCATTCAATATGGTAAATGGCAAAACAACCAATACCTCTTCAACAAGCTTTACATACGTTTTAGCTGCAAACAAGGAAGGAACATTTACTATTAGTGGAGCAAAAGTTAATACAAACAACAAGACATATGCTTCTAATTCAATAACAATTAAAGTTCAAAAAAATCCTACTCAATCACAAAGAGCACAAACTCAGAGAGGATATTCACAAAATCAAAACAATCAAGCCTCTGTTACTGTTTTAGACGATAAGGCTTTGTTTATTAGAGCAAGTGCGAATAAATCAAAAGCTGTTATTGGAGAAGAAATCATCATTACTTACAAGCTTTATACTCTTGTAAATATTTCCGAATATCAAGTTAATAGAATGCCCATCAATAAAGGTTTTTGGATTGAAGAAATTGACATGTCTCAAGACCCAACTATAAGCACGGAAACAATTGAGGGAAGACAATATCAAGTTGCTACACTTAGAAAAGTTATAGCCTACCCACAAGAATCTGGTAAACTAACAATTGCACCTTTAGACATTGATGTTGTTGCACATATTGCATCTCGAAGTCAAAGAAGAGTATCAACTGGAGATCCATTTTTTGATTCATTCTTTCAATCAATGGGGAAAACAGGATATGAAAAAGTAAAAAAAAGCATAAAGTCAAATGTTATCAATGTAAATGTTAGTGAACTTCCAAAGTCCAACATTGATTTCTCTGGAGCAGTAGGAAATTTCCAAATTTCTGCAACAGCAAATCCTCTTCAATGCAAAACAAACGAAGCTATTACACTAAGATACACAATTTCAGGTTCTGGTAACTTAAGCCTTATTGACAAAATTAATTTAAAGATTCCTGAAGATTTTGAGTCTTTTGATCCAACAATTAATGATCAAATCAACAAAACTCCAAATGGATTAAATGGGAAAAGAACCTTTGAGTACATTTTAATCCCACGTGTTCAAGGTGAGTTTAAAATACCAAAGGTGAGTTTTACATATTATGACTTAAACACAAAAACCTATAAAACAATTTCCACAAATGAATTTGTATTAAAAATTGCAAAAGGCAAGGATGAACTTAGCGGAATAGCTCAACAAATGAGTGAAAGAGAAAAGTATATTAAAAGAGATATAGAACACATAAAAACAAAACCAACTAATTTTTATTCACAAAATTCTTCTATTTACATCAAACCATATTTATTGTTAGTATTTCTTTTTATCATTATGCTTACAATTGGATTTATAGTATTTAAAAATAAATCAAATAAGAAAAACAGTGACATATCTTATGTTAGATATAAGAAAGCAAGTAAGATTGCACATAATAGACTAAAGAAAGCAAAAAAATATCTAGAGAATTATCAAAAAGATGAATTTTATAATGAAATTGCTCAAGCAACATGGAACTATCTTTCTGATAGATTTAATATAGTTAAAATGGATTTAAGTTTTGATAATGTTAAAGAAATATTGACTAAAAGAAATATCAAAGAAGATACAATAAATGATCTAATATCTCTTTTAAATAATTGTGAATATGTAAGATTCTCTCAAGGTGAAGAAATTCAAAAAATGGATTCTCTTTACGAACAAGCTGCAAATTCATTATCTGACATAGAATCTCAAATAAAATAATTAAACAAAATAATTAGTATGAAAAGGTTTATATATTTGATTATTCTTTTATTTATAAGCATATACTCAAATGCTCAATCATCAGAAATCTTATTTGAAAAAGGAAATCAGGCTTACAAGAATAAACAATATGAGATAGCTTTAAAAAACTACCTTCAGATAAATAACAAGAAAGATATTTCCGCAGATTTATATTATAATATTGGAAATACATATTTTCGACTTAATGATTATGCAAACGCTATATTATATTATGAAAGAGGTATTCTATTGAAACCTTATGACGATAATCTAAATACTAATCTAAAAGTAGCTAAAGCAAGACTAAAAAGCGATGTTTACATTATGCCTAACTTTTTTTTGGTTGATTGGTGGAATAATATCTCAAATCTTTTTATTGCTTCAATATGGACGATTGTTTCAATAATTTTACTACTCATTTCTTGTATAGTTTTTACATATTATTACTTCTCCGTCAACAATAAAAAGTTTTTTTTCTATTCATTTATACTTTCAAGCATACTATTTATTGTTTCATTTTTTGCAGGTTTTACTCGACAAAAACAAATTCAATCAAAGGATAGTGCCATAGTATTCTCAGAAGCAACTATGGGAAAAGATTCTCCAGATGAGAATTCAACTGATAAAATAAAAATTGTTAAGGGTCAAAAAATAAAAATCGTAGATAAAAGTAATAATTGGATTAAGATTAAAACAGAAGATGGTAAGGAAGCATGGATTGAGAATAAAAACGTAGTGATTATATAAAATAACAAACAGAGAAAATGGACCAAGACATAGAACATAAAGGAATAATTTCAGACATTCAAAATAATATTATTAGAGTAACCATTGTATCTAAATCAATGTGTGCATCTTGTCATGCAAAAGGAGCATGTATATCTAGTGATTCAAAAGAAAAGATTATTGAAGTTAAAACAAATGATGAATCAAACTTCAAAATTGGGGATGAAGTTGTTGTTTGTATGGGGAAAAAGATTGGAGTAAAAGCAGTTCTAATAGGGTTTTTCTTCCCATTTATTATTTTAATTGCATGTTTTATCCTTTCATATAATTTTATTTTTGCCAAAAATGAAGTTCTTCCATCACTATTAGCAATGATTACTGTTGGCATTTATTACTTCATCATATATTTATTTAGAAATAGAGTTGAAAAAAACATTCACTTCTACATAAAGTAAACATCATTTACTCAAGAGCGACTATTCAAATATTTATTTGAACTTTCTTTATCTTAGGTAAGTTACTATTTGCATCTCAATAAAAAAACCCTATAAAAAAACAACAAAATTAGTTTGGTTTAATATTTATTTGTATTTTTGCTCATTAAAATTGGAAATAATTTAAAAGCAATAAAATAATAGATTTATGAAAAACAGAACATTACTATTAGGATTAATGTTTTTATTCCTTTCTTTTATTGGAATAAATTCAGTTAATGCTCAAACAAATGATCAATGGATTTCTCTTGGACCAAATAACATTAGTGGTCGTTCAAGAGCTGTTATCTTTGACCGCTTCAATAACAATATCATTTATTCAGGTGGTGTTGCTGGAGGTTTGTTTATTAGTGTAAATAATGGTAAAAATTGGCAAGAAATCACATTAGGTGACGGACAACAAAACCTTGCTATAACTAGCATTGCTCAAGACAATAATGGTGTTATTTATTTAGGAACAGGAGAAGGAAACTACAAAAGAAATGGGTTCGGAATAAATAGTGATGTTATTGGAATGTTGGGTAATGGAGTTTATAAATCAACTACATTAAACGGAACAAACAAAAGCTGGGCTTCAAACTTAGCTACAGATGAAGAAAAATACGCTTGGGCAAGTCAAAACATTAGTTTTCAATTATTAGACTTCACTAAACCAACAACTCCATATAGTTATGGTGATGGTAAAGCATTTGTAAATAGAATTGCCGTTAATAAAACAACAAACAAAGTTTATGTTGCAACTGATGCAGGATTAATGATAATGAATGATGATGCAACAAACTGGACTGCAGTTAGTGCAATTCCTGCTACAGCTACAGTTGGGGATATTTGCATTAGTAATAATGGAAATATTGCAGCTTATTTTACTGACAGCGAAGGTAAAATTGCAATTTCTTCTAATGACTTTAGTGCGCATTCAATTATTCTAAATTCTTCAAATATTTCTACTTTTGATGTAAATGCTTTATCAATTAATCGTATTAGATTAGCTTTCGGAATAAACAATCCTAACAAACTTTATGCTTATGTAAATTATTTTACAGAAACTGAAGAAGGATACAGAAGTTATAAAGAAATATTAATTAGAACTGATGATATAAATAGTGTTACTTGGAGAAGAACAACTCCAACATCATATTCAAATGGAGGAGATCCTGCTTCTATGTCAATTGTTGTTGATGATAGAAAAACTCCTGAAATGGTTTACCTTGGAGGAAGCTATGTAAGAAAAGGATACGATGCAAACAATTCAGATATATACTATTGGGAAAGTATAAGTCAATATTACAACTCATTCGGAAGCACCGATGGAGTGAGAACCTCTCCTACTTATGTAAGTAACGGAATTCATGAACTACTTATTAAAGACGATGCAACTACAGCTTTTGATTCTACAATAATTGTTGCTGCAACAGATGGAGGTATTCATATTTACTCTTACGATTCTACACTTTACTCAACAGACTGGAGACTTTCAACAAAAGACATGATTAACACACAATTTTATAGTGTAGCTGTTGCTCCAGACGCTTCAGTTGTTGGAGGAACTGTTTCAAATGGTTCAATTTACATTTCTAATAATGGTAATTTGGGAGAAAATAAAGCAGGAGATGTTATTTGGACAATAAATTCACCAGGATATAATCCAAACTCATTCCAATATACTCAAAATGGAGGTAATGTTGGAGCATCACAATTCCAACGTATTGACCCAACTCCAAGAAAATCTCTAATCCTTTCAAGACCTTATGGACAAATTGCTCGTACTTATGGAAATAACGGAGATTATTATACAATTGATGACGTTACTTGGAACTATGGTTCAACTTTATTCCCAAGCGGAATTATTGAAAATATATCTTGGCGTCCATACGAACCATTAGTAACTCCTATGTATTTATGGGAATCTATCAACTCTACATTGCCTGACTCAATGTTCTTAGTTATTGATAAAAACACAGCAGTTAACCCAATCAATCGTACTTCTTCTGATGAAGAATGGAGAGAAGGTTCATGGATAGTTCCAGGAGATACAGTTTTGGCAAAAAGTCCTACAATGGGATATCCTTTCCTTTATGTATTTAATGATTCTGTTCAATTCAATCAAGACACTGCAATCAAAATTCAAAACCCAATCCAATCAAGATTATTCTTTGGAACATCTCAAGGTATGTATGTTTGCTCAAACATTAATGACTATGTAGCATCACCACTTTCTGGATCACTTACTCCTATTTCAATGGTTAAGTTCTATGAAACAACAAAATTTGCTAACGTACCAACTGAACAAATTCATTGTTTTGCAATAACTGATGATGGAAAAACTCTTTTCGTTTCAACAGATAAAGTTGGAGCTGTTTCTGACACATCATTCCTTTATAGATTTGACTTATCTAACATCGACTTTTTAAATTCTCCAAATGCAATATCAGTTGTTCCTGAAGTAATGCTTTTCAATCGTCAAATCACATCTATCAACGTTGATAAACAAAACGGAAATAATGTAATCTTAACTTTTGGAACTTACCTAAGTGCAAACTCTAACATTCAAGTTTCATCAAATGCATTAGCAACTCCATTTTCTTCAGTTATATTTAAAGAAACTATCAACAGAGACCCAATCAACGATGAAGATTTCTTACCTAACAACAAACCTGTTTTCTGTGCTTTAATTGAAAGCATGAATCCAGATAATGATGGACAAAACGTTGCTTATATTGGAGCTGAAGACGGAATTTACAAAACAGAAAATTTCTTAGGAACAGCATCTGGATCAAAAGTTGAAGTTGAATGGATAAAAATGACAGGTATTCCTAACGTTCCTGTATTCCAAATGACTCAACAAACAATGAACCTTCCAAGCTATGAATTCCACACATACCTAGGACAAAATACATTCTTTACTTCTTTTGCAAACACAAAACTTCCAGGAGCAATTTATGCTGCAACTCACGGAAAAGGTCTATTTGCTTTCTTGGGAGACACTATTGCTGAAAACACTAATTTAATTGGAATTAAGGATAACATTGTTACAATTAATGAAAAACCAAGCTTAAGAGCTTATCCTAACCCAGCTTCAAGCACAACAACTCTTGAATATAACATATCAAAAGCATCAGAAGTAAAACTTCAAGTATATGATATGAATTCTCGTTTAGTAAGTTCCATAAACAAAGGACGTCAATCTGCAGGAGTACATTCACAAGAACTAAATGTACAGAATCTAAAGAGTGGAATCTATATGGTTCGTATCATAACAAATAACTCAACAAGCACAGCAAAATTAATTGTTAAATAATATAATTAAACAATTCAATAAGGAAAGGAGGTCATAATGACCTCCTTTTTTAGTATATTTGCACCAAACAAAAAAAAGGAGGATTTATGATTAGCATGATTGTAAAATTATTAATATCTGTTGGCTTAGGATTTTTAATAGGCTTAGAAAGAGAAAGGTCTCATAAAGTTGTTGGAGTAAAAACCATATCACTAATTACACTTGGAAGCACAATCTTTACCTTAGTGTCGGTCTATTACATTAAATCTGACCCAACAAGAGTAATTGCACAAATAGTTTCTGGGGTTGGATTTATTGGAGCAGGTATAATATTCAAAAATGATATCCAAGTATCAGGGCTAACAACAGCTGCAACCGTTTGGTGTGCAGCAGCAGTTGGTGTATTGGTTGGGATGGGACTATATGAACTTGCAGCCGTTTCAACCGTTCTAGTTTTAATCATCAACATTGTATTTGAATACCTCAAGAAAAAAGAGAAGAAATAAAAACCTCAACAGCTAAGTATTAGATAGAATATCTTTTGAAAATCAATAAAATCACAACAAGAAGACCAAGAGATATAAAAAAATTTAACCTAATTGATAAAAAAAGGAGGTTTCGTGTGTATATTTGCAGAATTATTAACAATTAATAATTAACCTATATGAAAAAAATCAAAGTATTATTTTTAATTAGCTCGTTATTAGTTACAGCTACATTAATTAATTCCTGCGATAAAGAAGATACCAAACCAATAGTTCCAGTAGTTGAACACATAACCGGCACACAATCGACCTATGGAAATGTTGGAGCACAAGTTACAGTTGCTGCAGGAGCAGTTGAAGGAGTAGGAGAAATAACAGGAACAGTTACAGAAAACGTTAATGGAGTAAGCACTGTTAACCTGTCTGCAACAGTTACCGATGATTTCATTCTTCAATTGGTAAACAATGTTGGAGGATTTACCGTTGTTGGAAATAACGTTACAGCCCCTACCCTTAAAATTAAAGCCACCAGCGAAGGATTTGAAAGCATTCAAGGCTTCGACCCAGGCATATTGGTTAAGTTTGACAGTGAGGTTGGAGACAAATACAACACAGCATGGGGAAATGTTAGAACAGTAACTCATAAGTCAACAACAAATGACTACTACTGGGATGGAATGAATATTAAAGTTCTTAAAGTTGAAGAACCTAAATCATCAGATGGAGTAACCAAAATTATCTATTATGCAAACCACAACTGGGGAATAGTTGGAGTTGAATTTGTTTTCGAAACAGGCAATTCACTAAAATTCCCAGTAGAGTTAACACCATCTTCCAAATAGATTAATCCTATCCTATTTATTGCAAAATTTCTACTTAATGACCTTAAAGCCTAAATTACTTTAAGGTCATTAATTATTAATTGCATAGAAACTCTTGCATAGTAAGATTTGTATTTCAAAATTTCAGAAATACTTCAAGACTTTTCAGAAATACTTCAAGACTTTTCAGAAATACATCAAGTTTTTTTTAATTAACATCAAGTCTTTTTTAACTTCATCGAGATAAAAAAGTCAATCATAATTGAAAATATAAGGGACATATATAAAAATATAAGGGACATATCTAAAAATATAAAGGACATATTTTTAATTATAAGGGAGATATTTTTAATTATGATTTAGTTTTTTTTGAGAGTTTAGATTTTTAGGTGATTTTTCGTTTTAGGTGTTTAAAGAACCTAAAGTCTTTAAGGTCCTTAATCCCTTATTTCATTTTACTGAAATCAAGTAATAATTTACTGAAATCAAGTTTTAATTTTTTCTTTCTTCGTTTTAATTTACTCAAACAAGGTTTTAATATCCCCCTCTCCTTTTTTCAGTATTTTAGACATTTTGATTGCAATTTTATCCAATTAAGCCAAATAACTCTTAATATTTAATTCCTATAAGCAGTTAAAAATCCTTATTTTTCGCTTATCTGGATAAAAAATTAAGTTTTTTTATCGGTTATTCATAAATAAATTGTAGTTTTGGAGTTGTAAAATAGATTAAAAAAGAATTATGGCAGAAATAAATAGTGCAGATATTGGGTTTGAAGATAAAATTTGGAAAGCAGCAGACCTTTTAAGGGGAAACCTTGATGCTTCGGAATATAAATCAGTTGTTTTAGGTTTAATTTTTCTTAAATATATATCTGATCGCTTTGAAATTAGATATAAAGAACTCGTTGAAGAAGGCGAAGGATTTGAAGAAGACAGAGATGAATATACTTCAGAAAATGTTTTTTATGTACCTGCCGATTCTCGTTGGAGTGTAATTGCATCAAAGGCTCGCACTCCAGAAATTGGAACTACTATTGATGATGCAATGCGTCATATTGAAAAAGAAAACAATAAGCTAAAAGGCATACTTCCAAAAAACTTCTCACGACCAGAACTTGACAAACGCCGTCTTGGAGATGTTGTAGACCTGTTCACAAACCTTAAAATGCACTCAAAAGATGAGTCAAAAGATATTCTCGGAAGAGTTTATGAGTATTGCTTATCCAAATTTGCAGAACAGGAAGGCAAATTGGCTGGAGAGTTTTACACTCCTTCATGTATAGTTCAAACACTTGTAGAGGTACTTCAACCCCTAAAAGGTAGAGTTTATGACCCTTGTTGTGGTAGTGGAGGTATGTTTGTTCAAAGTGCTAAGTTTATTGAGTCTCATGCTTCAAATATTAATAATATTTCTGTCTATGGTCAAGACTCCAACCCAACAACTTGGAAAATGGCTACAATGAATCTTGCCATACGTGGTATTGAAGCCGATTTGGGAAAATATAATGCTGACACTTTCTTCGAAGATTGTCATTCAACCCTAAAGGCAGACTATGTAATGGCAAATCCACCTTTTAACCTTTCCGACTGGGGAGCAGACAAGCTTTCCTCCGATGTTCGTTGGCGTTATGGAGTGCCACCAAATGGGAATGCTAACTATGCTTGGTTGCAACATATTGTTCATCACCTTGCACCAAATGGAAAGGCTGGTGTTGTACTTGCCAATGGCTCATTAAGTTCCAATACTTCTGGAGAAGGAGAAATTAGAAGAAAAATGATTGAAGATGATATTGTAGAAGGAATTATAGCAATGCCATCCCAACTATTCTATACAACACAAATACCAGTATCAATTTGGTTTATATCTAAAAACAAAAAGCAAAAAGGCAAAACCCTATTTATTGATGCAAGAAATCTTGGCACAATGGTTACTCGCAAGCTAAGACAACTAACCACAGAAGACATCCACCTAATAGCACAAACCTTTGAAGCCTTCCAAAAAGGAACCCTAACCGAAGAAAGAGGCTTTAGCTCAATTGCCTCTCTTGAAACTATATCAAAACAAGACTACATCCTAACCCCAGGCAGATATGTTGGAATTGCAGACCAAGAAGAAGACTCCGAACCCTTCGAAGAAAAAATGCAACGTCTAACAAACGACCTAAAAGACCTATTTAATAAATCCCACGACCTTGAAAAAGAAATAAAAACCCAACTAAAAAAGATAGGGTATGAATTATAAGAAATTAATATCAATTTCGCGACCTAACGAAAATGATATTTTTATTGATAAAAACGATGTATATATACGATTCGACAATTGTAGAGACGCGATTAATCGCGTCTCTACCGACGACAACAACACCTACAATAATTAAAATACGGGTAAAATGATATGCGACAATAATTATATTATGGGTAAAATGATATACGACAATTGTAGAGACGCGATTAATCGCGTCTCTACCAAGGACAACAATAAAATATGAACAATTGGAAAAAAACAACATTAGGAGAGGTTTGCAACTTTAGAAGAGGTCATGATTTGCCCAAATATGATATGCAAGAAGGAATGGTTCCTGTTTCAGGTTCAAATGGTATTATTGGCTATCATGATAAACAAACAAATATCGAACCTTGTATAACAATTGGCAGAAGTGGTAATGTTGGTACTCCATATTATTATGAAAAATGTTGGGCTCATAACACTGTTTTATATATTGATGATTATAAAGGTAACGATCCTAAATTTATTTATTACTTTATCAAAACTTTGAATTTAGGTAATTATTCAGGAGGAAGTGCTGTGCCAACATTAAACAGAAATCATATTCATCCAATTGAAGTATATTTCCCAATTGATATTGATGAGCAGAAACGTATTGCTGATGTTTTGAGTGCTTTGGATGATAAGATAGAGATAAATAATAAGATTAATGAGAACCTTGAAGCACAAGCACAAGCAATATTTAAGCAGTGGTTTGTGGATGAGGTAGATAAAAATTGGAAAGAAATTGAATTAGGAAATGTTATCGAAACAAAATCAGGAGGAACTCCATCAAGGAATAATAAATTATATTATATAAATGGAACTATTGATTGGGTGAAGTCAAAGGAATTAAACGCTTCATTTATTATTGATACGGAAGAGAAAATAACTAATGAAGCATTAAAAAAATCCTCAGCAAAGTTATTGCCTAAACATTCTATTTTAATTGCAATGTATGGAGCAACAGTTGGAGAATTTGCAATCATTCATAAAGAAATGACATGTAATCAAGCTATTTGTGCATTAATACCAAATAATCAATATCCATATTCATATTTATATATGCTTATTAAGAATAAAAAAACTGAATTAATAAATATGGCTGTTGGTTCTGCTCAACAAAATATTAGTCAACAGTTAATAAAGAAAATATTAGTTTTGGATTGTGTAAATAAAATAAAAGAATATCATCAATTGGTTAAACCAATGTTTGAAAATATAATAAATAACAAAATAGAAAGCCAAAACCTTTCGGAGATTAGGGATAGTTTATTGCCTAAATTGATGAGTGGGGAGGTTAGAGTATAAATTTATAATGAATTGATGAAATATTTAAATTGTATGTCAATTGTAGAGACGCGATTAATCGCGTCTCTACCGACGACGAACCGACGACGAACCGACGACGAACCGACGACGAATTAATGATGATTTACCGATGATTTACCGATGATTTACCAATGATGTACCAATGGCGTACCAATGATGATGTTATTATTAAATGAATTGTGATTATGGACAAATTTAAAAACAAATATAGGATTCCTTCGGCAAGGTTGGAGGGTTGGGATTATGGAAGTAATGGTTCTTATTTTGTTACCATTTGTACAAATAATAGAGAATGTTATTTTGGAGATGTTGTGGAAGGGAAAATGAATTTGTCGGAAATGGGTGTAATTGCAAGGGATGTATTATTGGATATTAAAAATAATTTTCCTTATGTTGATTTGGATACATTTGTTATTATGCCTAATCATATACATTGTGTGATTTGTATTGATAAAAAATATGATGATGATTTGTTATGTAATAATGATGTTACGTCGCCATGTAGAGACGCGATTAAACGCGTCTCTACCAATACCATTACCAATACCCACGATGACAACAATCCCAATACAGGTGGTGCGACAAAAAACAATCCGATGTTACAGCAAAATTTATCAAGAATTATTCGTTGGTACAAGGGAAGAACAACATTTGAGATAAGAAAAATTCATGCAGATTTTTGTTGGCAATCACGTTTCTATGACCATATAATTAGAGAAGATAACGTATATAAGACAATTGTAAATTATATTGAGACGAACCCTTCAAATTGGGAAAAAGATAAATTATTTAAAGAAAATGAATTATAAATAATCGCTGCTTATGTCTTTTAAAGAAAATAATTTTGAGAACGCTATTTTAGAAATATTCAAAGACCAATTGGGATATGAATATTTTTATGGTCCTGAGGTTGAAAGGGATTATCATTTGCCTTTGCATGAGGAATTGCTTTATGGGGCATTGGTGAATATTAATGATAAACTACCTCAAGAGGCAATTGATGAGGCATTATTGAAATTAAAAGGCTTTGATAGTGGTTCTTTGCTCGAGAAGAATATTCGTTTTATGGATTATCTTCAAAATGGTATAGAGGTAAACTATTATGACGGAAAAGAACAGAGAGCTATAAGGGTTTTGCTTGTAGACTTTATGAATATAGATAGAAATGTTTTCTCAGTTGCTAATCAATGGAGCGTTGAGGAATTTTCTGTTAAAAGAGCGGATATTGTAGTATTTGTAAATGGGTTGCCTTTGGTTGTAGTGGAATTGAAATCACCTTCAAGAGAAGAAACAGATGTTAGTTCTGCATATAGGCAATTAAAAAACTATATGCAGGAAATTCCTTCTTTGTTTGTGTATAATGCATTTATGGTAATGAGCGACCAAGCACACTCAAAGGCTGGAACAATTACTTCAAGCGAAGACAGGTTTATGGAGTGGAAGACTGTGGACGGAAGTTATGAAAACACTAAGTTTGCAAGCTTTGAAACCTTGTTTGAAGGGATGTTTGAGAAAAAAAGACTATTGGATATTATTAAAAACTTTATTTGTTTCTCCAAAGAAGACACTCAAGAAATTAAGATATTGGCAGGTTATCACCAATACTATGCAGTTCGAAAGGCTATTGAATCAACTTCACAAGCAGTTAAGACTGACGGAAAGGGAGGAGTGTTTTGGCATACTCAAGGAAGTGGTAAATCTCTTTCAATGGTTTTTTACACTAAACTACTTCAAGAAAGCTTGGAGTCTCCAACAATTGTTGTAATTACAGATAGAAACGATTTGGACGATCAGCTCTATGGTCAATTTTCCAAATGTCAGAACTTTCTAAGACAATCACCTAAGCAAGCAAATAATAGAAAACATTTAACAGAGCTTTTGGCAAACAGAGAAGCTAATGGAATATTCTTCTCCACTATGCAGAAGTTTGAAGAAAGCAATGAACCACTTTCTGAAAGAAGAAATATTATAGTTATTGCCGATGAAGCACATAGGAGCCAATATGGATTGGAAGAGAAAGTCCTTAGCACTGGAGAAATAAAGATTGGAGCTGCAAGAATTATTCATGATTCTCTTCCAAATGCTACATTTATTGGTTTTACTGGTACTCCTATTTCATTGAAAGACCGTTCAACTCGTGAGGTTTTTGGAGATTATATTGATGTTTACGATATGACTCAATCGGTGGAAGATGGAGCAACACGCCCAGTTTTCTATGAGAGCAGAGTTATTAAACTTAAGCTTGATGAGGATTTGCTTAATGAGATAAATTTGGAATATGATAAGGTCAGCGAGGATGCTAGCGAATATGTAGTTCAAAGAAGTAAACAAGAGATGGGAAGATTAGAGAGTATTCTTGGCTCAGAGCAAACAATAAATAGTTTGTGTGAAGATATCCTTTCTCACTATGAAGAGTTTAGACAATTTGAACTGACTGGCAAGGCAATGATAGTTGCTTATTCAAGACCAATTGCAATGAGTATTTACAAAAGGATTTTGGAGTTAAGACCTTCTTGGAATGAAAAGGTTGCTGTTGTTATGACCTCAACCAACGATGACCCTGAGGAGTGGAGACGGATTATTGGCAATAAAACCAATAAAGAAGAACTTGCAAGAAGGTTTAAAGACAATGAGAATAGTTTGAAAATAGCTATTGTTGTGGATATGTGGTTAACTGGTTTCGATGTTCCTTCACTTTCTACAATGTATGTTTATAAACCAATGAGTGGTCATAATCTTATGCAGGCTATTGCAAGAGTAAATAGGGTTTATAAAGATAAGGTTGGAGGTTTGGTTGTTGATTATGTGGGGATTGCTGCTGCCTTAAAACAAGCAATGTCAGATTACACCATTAGAGACCAAAAAAACTATGGTGAACAAGATATTTCCAAGACAGCATATAAAGAATTTGTTCAAAAACTTGAAGTTTGCAGGGATTTATTACATGGATTTGATTTTAGTGGTTTTGCAGAAGGAAATGATTTGCAAAGAGCTAAATTAATTAGTGGAGGTGTTAATTTCCTTTCCGAACCCAAGAAAGAAGATTTGAAGAAAACCTTTATTAAAGAAGCTTTATTGCTGCACAAATATTTGTCTTTATGTAAAAGTGTACTTGAATATAATCAAAGAATTGAAGCAGCTTATTTTGAAGCAATCAGAACTCTAATAACAAGGGTTGAAAAACAAGGCAAATTATCATTAAGGGAGATTAACGAAAGGATAAATCAACTATTGGCTCAAAGTATAAAGAGTGAAGGAGTAATAAACTTGTTTTCGGATATAAAAGAAGAGTTTTCTTTGTTTGATACTAAGTTCCTAAGCGATATTGCCAATATGAAAGAAAAGAATATTGCTGTTGAACTTTTGAAGAAATTGATTGCAGAACAGATTGGAGTATATCAGAAAACAAATATTGTAAAAAGCGAAAAGTTCTCTGATATTCTTTCAAGAGCAATGAGTAATTATCTTAAAGGAATGCTTACTAATGAGCAGGTTATTGAAGAACTTTTGCAAATGGCTCATGATATAATAAAAGCAAAAGAGGAAAACTCTAGTATAGGATTAAGTGTTGATGAACAAGCCTTTTATGATGCTTTAACTAAGCCAGAAGCAGTAAAGGATGTTTATAATAACGACCAATTAATTGCTATTACTAAGGAACTTACCGAAACTCTTCAAAAGAACAAAACAATTGACTGGCAAAAGAAAGAATCTGCAAGAGCTGGTATGAGAAAGATGATTAAACGATTGCTGAAGAAATATGAATATCCTCCTGAAAAAAGAGATGATGCTTTAGAAATTGTTTATCGTCAATGTGAAATGTGGGCTGATAATTTGGTTGATTAATTACTTAACAGTGAATATATTTAATCATTAATTATAAAATCATTTTATGGAAAAGATGTTGCTTAGAGAAAAGGAAGTATCTCCAAATAGTAATGTTCTTTTGAACTTGTTGGGTGATGTTTTTATACCTTATGAAGAATTGGAGGAAAAACTTGTTGCTAAAGATCTAATTTATATTTGGAACTACTATAATGATGGTAAGGCTTGGCTTTGTAAGGTTCAATTTAAGAAGAAAACAGTTTTCTGGCTGTCTATTTGGGATGGCTTCTTTAAGTTAACATTCTATTTTAATGAGAAAAACTATACTGGCATTTATGATTTAGGTCTTGAAGAGTCAATAATAAAGAATTTTGAGAACACTAAACTTGTTGGTAAATTTAGACAATTGATTTTTGAGATAAGAGATAACAGTCAATTTGAGGATATTGAAAAGGTTGTTGATTACAAAAAGAGCTTAAAATAGAGTAGCTATTTATTTTTTTTATTTCCTATTATTTATACTCGCAAAAAGTCTAAAATATTTTTTTATTTTTCTATGCTCAATTATGTAAAAATATTATACATTTGCATCCCCAAAAATTACCAATTCATAAGTCTTTAGGGTTTACAATCACTTAATCTATTGGCAATTAAAATAGGCATTATTTATTGTAAAAATAGATTTTTTCTTGAAATGATAAAATGGAAGAAAGAAAAAGGTACTGATTTATCTGTTGTAGGATTAATTGTAACCTTAGGTATTGTTTATGGAGACTTAGGTACTTCTCCTTTATATACAATGCAAGCTATTATGCGAACATTGGATTTTACTTCATACAATTTTCAGAGTTTTGTAATTGGAGGTCTATCTGCTTTGTTTTGGACTCTTACTCTCCAAACTACCATCAAATATGTGTTTATAACTCTTAAAGCTAACAACAAAGGTGAAGGAGGAATTTTCTTACTTTTTACCTTAATTAGGAATAAGCATAAATGGATTTATTTCCCTGCAATTATTGGAGCTTGTGCATTGCTTGGTGACGGAGTTATTACTCCTGCAATGACTGTTACTTCAGCTGTGGAAGGTGTTGTTAAATTTTTCCCTGATTTAAATGTTGTATTAATTGTTGTTACCATCATATCCATTCTTTTCTTCGCTCAACAATTTGGTACTTATAAATTGGGAAAATATTTTGGACCAATTATGTTCATATGGTTTTCTTTGCTATTGATTTTAGGAATATTTTCTTTATCAAATTATCCTACCATCCTAAAAGCTCTTAATCCAATTTACGCGATCCAATTAATTATTAATTATCCAAGTAGTTTAGCTTTTCTTGGAGCTGTTTTTCTTGTTACAACTGGTGCTGAAGCTTTATATTCTGATTTGGGTCATTGTGGTATTAAGAATATTAGAATTTCTTGGATTTTCGTTAAGTTAAGTCTGATTGTAAATTATTTTGGTCAAGGTGCTTGGTTGATAAGTCATGAGTCTACTTGGAATTCAAGTATTAATCCTTTCTTTGCAATTATGCCTAATTGGTTTTTACCATACGGAGTTATTATTGCAACACTTGCTGCTATAATTGCTTCTCAAGCATTAATTTCGGGTTCTTACACAATTGTTTCAGAAGCCATTTCTCTTAATTTCTTCCCTAAAATAAAAATAAAATATCCAACAAATGTAAAAGGACAAATGTATATTCCTTTTGTAAATAAAACTTTATGGATATTATGTATTTTGGTGGTTTTATTCTTCCAATCTTCTGCCAAAATGGAAGCAGCTTATGGACTTTCAATAACAATTGCTATGTTAATGACTTCTTTGCTACTAATGTATTACTTAAAAAGCAAAAAAGGAAAGATTTTTGCATCAATTACTGGATTGATATTTATCACAATTGAAATTACTTTTCTATTAGCTAATTTAACCAAATTTGCAGATGGTGGTTGGGTTTCATTGGTAATTATGCTTGTATTTATTTCAATTATGTACACTTGGCATAGAGGTTCTAATATTGAAAGTCTATTTGTAAAATATTTAAGCATTGATCGTTTTAAGGATTTATTTGTTGCCATTTCTAAAGATGAGACTATACCTAAATATTCTACAAACTTGGTTTATTTAACCAAAAGTAATAGTCCATCACGATTAGAGCATTTAATTTTCTATTCCATCCTTATTAATAGGGTTAAAAGAGCAGATACTTACTGGTTTTTGCATGTAAACAATACTGACGATCCAAAACAACTAACCTACGAAGTGTATGAAATTGTTCCAAACAAGGTTATTAGAATTGATTTGAATATTGGATTTAAGGTAGAGCCAAAAATCAATATGTATTTTAGAGAAATAACTTCAAAACTAATTAAGGAAAACAGGATTGATATGAGAAGTCATTATCAGTCTTTAAAGGATTTTAATGTTTTGTCGGATATTAGATTCATAGTTATCAATCAGATTAAGAATAACGACTACGATTTTAATCTATCTCGTCAAATACTTATGAACTACTTTTATTTAATAAAGCAAGTTTTAGTTAATAAGATAAAATCACTACAGTTAGACCAAACAAGAACAAAAGTAGAAAGTATTCCTTTTGAAACTTCAAAACGTATATTCCAAGATGAAGAAAATATAAAGATAAATCCTTTATTTAAAACATTTGAAGATTTCTTGGTAGAAGATAATATTCACACTTCATATCAAAAAAAAACCATAAATAAGATTTAGTTTTAAAAGAGAACCTTATCCAAAAATATATCTTATAACATCTTCAAGATTGGCAAGAGGGATTATCTCTATTTTGTATCTTGAAGTGTCTAACCCTTTGGTATTATATTTTGAGATAAAGATTTTTTCAAATCCTAATTTATCTGCTTCAGCTATTCTTTGGTCTATTCTTATTACTGGTCTTAACTCTCCGCTTAGTCCAATTTCAGAAGCAAAGCAATATTGAGAACTTATTGATATATCTTCTGAAGAAGAAATTATACTTACAACAACAGCCAAATCAATTGCTGGGTCATCAACCCTAATTCCTCCTGCAATATTTAAGAATACATCTTTATTTATTAGTTTAAACCCTCCTCTTTTTTCCAAAACTGCCAAAAGCATTGAAAGACGTCTAAGGTCAAATCCAGTGGAAGTTCTTTGTCCTGTTCCATAATTGGAATTAGCCACCAAGGCTTGAGTTTCAATTAAAATTGGACGAGTGCCTTCCATCGTTGCAGCAATTGCTGTTCCACTTAAGGCTTCATCTCTTTGAGAAAGTAAAATTTCGGAAGGATTGTTTACCTCTCTTAGCCCTGTAGATTGCATTTCATATATTCCTAACTCGCTTGTTGAACCAAAACGATTCTTAACGGAGCGAAGCATTCGATAGCCATAGTTTCTATCTCCTTCAAATTGAAGTACTGTATCAACAATATGTTCCAATATTTTAGGTCCAGCAATTGAGCCATCTTTTGTTATATGACCTACCAAAAATACAGCTGTGGAGGTTGTCTTTGCATATCTTTGCAACTCACCTGCACATTCTCTAATTTGCGAAATGCTTCCTGCAGAGGATTCAATATCTTGAGTTGTTATGGTTTGAATGGAATCTATAATTATTATATCAGGCTTCAAATCATCGCAATGTTCAAATATTGATTGTATGTTTGTTTCGGTAAGGATAAAACAATTATTATTTTCTCCCTCTACCCTATCTGCTCTTAGCTTGATTTGTTGAAGACTTTCTTCCCCACTAACATAAAGAATTTTCTTTCCCTTACAGTTTAGTGCAACTTGAAGTAAAAGAGTACTTTTCCCTATTCCAGGCTCTCCTCCAACCAAAACAACCGAACCAACAACCAATCCTCCTCCCAAAACTCTATTGAGTTCAGAATTGAAAGTATCAATTCTCTTTTCTTGAGAAAATGTTATTTCATTAATGATTTGAGGCTTTGATGAAGATTTATTGTTTTTTTTGTTGTACTTACTCTCTCCTTCTCTTTCAATAACCTCCTCTTGATAGGAGTTCCATGCTCCACATTGAGGGCACTTTCCAATCCAGCTTGATGACTGAGCACCACACTCCTTACAAAAAAAAGCTGTTTTTACTTTCATATTTCCTTTTTAACTTGGTCTTGCATCAACCTTATATCTCATTTCTCTTTGATAGGAGAATTTCTTTTGATCTTTAAGGTATTTTTTATGATAAGGACCATAAGGGAAATCCATAAATACGGACCTTTGCATTTGAAAGCATGTTCCAAAAAGAGGAATTGTTCTTGGCTCCATTTCGTAGGTATCTTTCGACTTATCTACCTTGTATGGAGGAATTGGACTATCGTAGTTGAAATCAGCCTTTCGATTAAAAAGTGTGTCGGAGGTTGTGGTTGAAATTAAGTTATATTCAGCAACAGAATTAATATTTGTTGACCACCATGGTTTGTTAAGACTAAAAATGGTAACAAACATAACCGCATCTGCACCATATTCCATCTTATATTTCTTCAAATCATTTGTTTTGACATATTGAGATGAAAACATAGTGTCTTCATTATGTAGATTCATTGTTATCATAGGAGGGACAACATAATAACCTTTAAGGCTCAATTCTCTTGAAATATTAATTATATACATTTCGGAAGCTGCCATATTCTTTGATCTATTCCAAGGGTAAATGAGTAGAATTGTTTTAGGTTTTTGGGAGTACATAAGTGGATATGAGATTATCCTATCTTCTCTTTTAGGGAAGTATTTTAGCCAAGTCTTCTTAACAAAACCAAGAGTATCTCCTGCTGCAATTTTATCTTGACGCTCCCTTTCTTTTTTGAGTTTCTTTATTTCTTTTTTGCTCAAACGAGTTACGTTTGTGTCAATTACAACCTCTTTCTTCTCTCCAGTAATATCTGCAATAACATCTTCTGTTGCATCCTCCTCTTTAGGCATATTTTTTTCTATGACATCCTTGGCAAGATTACAACTTACAAATAAACATATAGTTGTCAATATTAATAATAGCTTTCTCATAGTCCAAGTTTTTTTACAAGAGAATCCACATAGGTTTGTGATTCTGGATAATATACTATTTCTTTAACAAAATATTCTTTTGCTTCTTTTGTCTTTCCTTGTTGGAAAAGCAAAAGTGCATACTCTACACATGCTCCAGGAGGTGGAAGTTTACGCTTTCCCTTTGGCAATTCAACTATTTTTGAATATTGGCGTGAAAATTTCTTTATTTCTTTTTCAGAGAAATCTCTTGTTCCATAAGCATATAAAAGATTATCGTAATCATAATACTTATACAAAGCATTTGAACAAGACCCAAATATTAAAGCACAAAAAACAATAATTACAAGTTTTTTCATTAGGAACACTCTACAAATTAATTTTCAAAGATAATAATTTATTTTGGGGTAAAAGTAAATACTATGGTTTTTTGATAAACATCTTAGTTGCTCTTTTAAATATACCATTCATATAAGCAATTGAAATTCCATAATTTGAAACAGGAACTTTAGCTTCAATTACTGGCAATAATCTACTTTGCAATTGTTTTTCAGTAGCAACACATCCTCCACATTGAATTACCATAGCATATTCTTCAATTGGCTTAGGAAAAGGTGAAAGACCAGCAACAACATCAAATTCTATCTCTTTCTTTGAATAGTTCCTAATCATTTGAGGTAACTTTACTCTTCCAATATCCTCACATGTTGGCTGGTGCGAGCAGGACTCCAACATCAATATTCTGTCGCCATCCTTTAGTTTATCCAGCTTAGGAGTTCCTTTAACATATTCATCAAAAGCCCCCTTAAGACGTGCAAGCACAATTGAAAAACTTGTTAATGGTATTTTATTATCAACAACACTATTAACATAATCAAACACTTGACTATCCGTAACAACTAAATCAGGTTTAGGATATACATTCTTCAAAACATATTCAAGCTCTGTTTCCTTAACAACTAATGTAATTGCATCATGATCCAAAACATCTCTAATCAATTGCACTTGTGGCAAAATAAGTCTTCCCTCTGGAGCAGAAGAATCAATTGGAGCAACAAGCAAAACAACAGAATTTTTCTTTATTAATCCAGTTAGAATTCCTTTTCTTTGATAAGAAGTAGGAGGAAGAGTTTTTATTATCTGCTTTGTTAAATCAACAACAGATTTATTATTGTCTTGAGTAAACTCAATTATATTTTGATTGTAATTCTTTTCAATTGTTTCCTTTAAATCTTTTCTTATTGAGCTCAAATCACTTTTAGTGAACACCATCACAAAAGGCACCTTTAAATTTTCACTTGTTTTTATTAATTCTGCTTCTTCTTTCCCAAAATCATTATCAAAAGCAATTACAGCCAAATCTATTTGAGAAAAGACTTCATAAGCTTTTTCAACTCTTTTCTGCCCTAATTCTGAAACATCATCAATTCCTGCAGTATCAATCAAAACAACTGCACCAATGCCCTTAATTTCCATTGTTTTCTTAACTGCATCTGTTGTTGTTCCTGCCAAATTGCTCACTATTGATATTTCTTGCCCTACAAGCTTATTTATCAATGTACTTTTACCAACATTGCATCTTCCAAATACTCCAATATGTGGTTTGTTTTCTCTTCCCTTAGTCATCGCAAAATATTTTTGCAAACTTACGCAATATTTTTTTTATTACTATCTTTGCAAACTAAATTTATACATTCATAATAATGCCAAATATAAACATGAATTTCTCGAGCGATAACGCCCCAATTACAAGTGCAAGGTTTTGGGTGAAAGTTTTGGTAATGGCTCTTGCCATCTTTATAACTTGCTATTTATTTTCCATTGCTCAAGTTGATTCAATTAAAGATGCACTTTTAGCTGCAATAATAATTAGTTTATTAAACTCTTTCATTAAACCTGCTTTAATTTTAATTTCAATCCCCCTTATGGTTTTTTCCATGGGACTTTTTACTCTTGTTATTAACGCCATCATCATACTACTAACAAGTTCATTCCTTTCAGGATTTGATGTTAATGGTTTTTGGGATGCAGTTTTGTTTAGCATAATTATTACTTTTCTTAGCTACCTTATTGACCTTCCTATAAAAATTCATATGGCTAAGAAGAAATTTCATGAAGAATTGAATAAAAGAAATGGCAATAACCAAGAGCCAAAAGACTTTACCGATTACGAAGACGTAACTCCAAAAGATAATTAATTAGAATATGAAGATTATAAATCAGATTCAAGACCTAACAAATTATATTCAAGACCTTAAACTATCTAACAAAACCATTGGCTTAGTCCCTACAATGGGAGCATTACACAAAGGACATATGTCTCTCATTGGCAAAGCAAGACAAGAGAATGATATTGTCGTTTGTAGTGTTTTTGTTAATCCAATCCAGTTCAACAACAAAGAAGACTTAGAAAAATACCCTCGCAATGTGGAGAAAGATGCTCAACTTTTGGAAGAAAATGGTTGTGATATTATGTTTTCTCCTATTGCACAAGAAGTATACAAAGAAGAACCTACAGAACAGTTTTCTTTTGGAAGTTTGGAAGCAGTTATGGAAGGCAAACAAAGACCAGGTCATTTTAATGGAGTTGCAATCATTGTTAGTCGTTTGTTTAATTGGGTTAGTCCAAATAGAGCTTACTTTGGAGAAAAAGACTTTCAGCAATTAGCAATTATTAAGAATATGATTAGTCAACTTAGCTCTAAAGTAGAAATTGTTCCTTGCCCAATTATTAGAGAAAATGATGGTCTTGCCATGAGTTCAAGAAATTCTCGTTTAAGTCAAAAGGCAAGAGAAATAGCTCCAAAGATTCATCTTATTTTACAAAAAAGTTCTACTATGAAAGACAATTTGTCTTTTTCTCAAATCAAAACCTTTGTTGTTAATGAATTTAAACTAATTAAAGATTTTGAATTGGAGTATTTTGAAATTGTTGATGACACCACCCTTCAACCGATAAGCAAAAAAGGAGATAATGGAGTTGTTGGCTGTATTGCCGTTTGGTTAGATGGAGTAAGACTAATTGACGTTCAAAGATACTACTAATACTTAAAGCCTAACTCTAAAACTACCTCCATATCATTTATTTTACCGAACTTTGCAAACTTAAAATTAGTCTTTCTTGCAAAGACAATGCAATTTAATTTGAATTAAAAAAAAGTAATATAATCACTATGAAACAATTGATTGAATGCGTTCCAAATATTAGTGAAGGACGTAACCAAAATATCATCAAACAAGTTGTTGATGAAATAGAAAAAGTTGAAGGCGTTAAATTATTAGACGTTGATCCAGGTGCTACAACAAACCGTACTGTAATTACTTTTGTTGGGGAACCAAAACAAGTTTGTGAAGCTGCTTTTAGAGTTATAAAAAAAGCAAGTGAACTTATTGATATGCGTTCTCATCATGGAGATCACCCTCGTTTTGGAGCAACTGATGTTTGTCCTTTAATCCCAGTTGCAAACATAACAATGGAAGAAGTTGTTAAGTATGCAAGAGAATTAGGAGAAAGAGTTGGGAAAGAATTAGGCATTCCTATATATTGTTATGAAGATGCTTGTTTTGAACCAAAAAGAAGAAATCTTGCTTCTTGTCGTCAAGGTGAATATGAAGGATTAAAAGAAAGAATGGAAACTGCTGATTGGAAGCCTTGCTTTGGACCAAATAAATGGGATGATAAAGTAGCTACAACTGGAGCAACTGCAATTTCTGCAAGAGATTTCCTAATTGCTGTTAACTACAACCTAAACACAACATCTGTTCGTAGAGCTAATGCAATTGCTTTTGATGTTAGAGAAAAGGGACGTCCTGCAAGAGAAGGCGGAAAGGTTAACGGAAAACCATTAAAAGACGAAAAAGGAAACCCAATTATGATTCCTGGTTCTCTTCCTGGAACAAAAGCTATTGGTTGGTTTATTGAAGAATATGGCGTTGCTCAAGTTTCAATGAATATTACCAATATTGCTAAAACTCCACTTCATATTTGTTTTGAAGAAGTTTGTAAAAAAGCAGGAGCAAGAGGAATTAGAGTTACTGGAGTTGAAATTGTTGGATTGGTTCCTAAGAAAACATTGATTGAAGCTGGACAATATTATCTTGCAAAACAACAACGTTCTTTGGGAGTTGATGAAAAAGAACTAATCAAAATAGCAATCAAATCAATGGGATTAGATGATTTAAAACCATTTGTTCCAGAAGAAAAAATAATTGAATACTTGATTGAGGACAAGACAAAGAAGAAATTAGTTGATATGACCTGCGTTGGATTTGCTAATGAAACAGCATCTGAAAGTCCTGCCCCTGGTGGTGGCTCTATTTCTGCTTATATTGGCTCTCTTGGTGCAGCACTTGCAACAATGGTAGCTAACCTTTCTTCTCATAAGACAGGTTGGGACGAAAGATGGGAAGAGTTTTCTATTATTGCACAAAAAGGTCAAGCTTTAAAAGACGAGCTTCTTTATCTTGTTGACGAAGACACCAATTCATTTAACCTTATTATGGAAGCTTTTGGATTGCCAAAGAAAACCGATTCTGAAAAAGCAGAGAGAGCAAAAGCAATTCAAGATGCAACAAAATACGCAATTGAAATTCCTTACCATACTCTTTGCAAGTCATTTGAAGTATTTGAAATATGCAAAGCAATGGTTGAAATAGGAAATCCTAATTCTGTTACAGATGCTGCAGTTGGTATTTTATGTGCAAGAGCAGCTTGTTATGGAGCCTTTATGAATATGAAGATTAATGCTTCTTCTTTGAATGACAAAGAATTTGTTAATGACATAATTGCAAAAGGACAAGCTTTAATTGACAAAGCTGATGCCATTGAAAAAGAATATACAGCTAAGGTTTTAAAACAAATAAGCGAATAAGTTGTACAGAGAATTTTTATTAGTAGCCTTAGGAGGAGCAGTGGGTTCTGTTTCAAGATTTGGAATAGGAGAATTGTTATCAAACAAAACAAGCACTTCTTTTCCTTGGGCTACTTTATTTATAAATCTTTTGGGATGTTTTCTTATTGGACTAATCTTAGGACTCTCCCAAAAATATGAATTTGCCTCACACTACTCAATACGTTCATTCTTTATAGTTGGACTCTGTGGAGGCTTTACCACCTTTTCAACCTTCTCATTTGAAACCTTACGCCTATTCCAAAACTCCCAAAATCTTCAAGCAATAGGCTATATTTTAGCAAGCATTTTAATTGGATTAGCCCTAACATTTCTTGGTTATAATCTTATGGCAAGAAGTTAAAAAACATAAGCTATTAAAGAGGTAACCCATTAATTTCAATTGCAAATCAACCAATCAATTCTTTTCCTTAAAGCCTAAAAATTGTTATTATGATACTCCATATCATAAATTATTCGTTTCTTTGTAAAATATTTTAGTTAGTCAAGTACTACTAAATTTTGTATGAACCAAAATTAGTTTGATGTTAAATTCAAAAACACTGCATGAGGTTTTAGAATATAGTGTAAAGACCTTTGCAAACAATCCTTTAATGGCTTTTGTAGGTGAAAAGCCAATTACATTTTCAGAATTCTCTCAGAAAGTTCTCCAAGTTCAAGATATATTAGTTCAAAGAGGTATAGGATACCAAGACAAGGTAATTATTCTTAGTCAAAACTCTCCTTCTTGGGCAATTACCTATTTTGCTATTGTTGATATGGGAGCTGTTGTTGTGCCTTTACTTCCTGATTTCACTAAAGAAGAAATCACTAACTGCATTAACCATTCTGATGCCAAGATGGTTTTTGTTTCTCAAAGGCTGAGCAAAAAGACTGAAAAAGAAGCTTATCAATATGTTGAGACCATAATAAATCTTGATAATTTTGAGATTATTGACCAAAAGGAAATACAATCAATTGGCAAGAAATCAATACCTCAACCTCAAGACTTAGCAGAAATCATTTACACCTCTGGAACAAGTGGTTTTAGTAAGGGAGTTATGCTAACGCATGGCAATTTAGCCTCACAATTAGTTCAAATACATTATATCTGGCCAATATCCGAAAAAGACGTTTACCTTTCCGTACTCCCTCTTTCTCACACATTCGAAAACTCTCTTGGGCTTTTGACTGTAGTTATGAAAGGTGCTTCAATGTACTTCCATAACAAACTTCCTATTTCCACAACCTTTATGGAAAGCGTTAAGATAGTACGACCAACAACCATACTAACCGTTCCTTTGTTTATTGAAAAAGCATATAGAAACGTTATTAAACCTGAATTGGAGAAAACAGTGCTTAGAAGAATACTTCTAACAAGCCATCTTTTCAAAAGAATAATGTATCGAAAGGCTGCAAAGAAACTCTATAAGGTTTTTGGAGGAAGACTAACTTTTTTCGGAATTGGAGGAGCAAAACTTGATGGCGAAACAGAATTATTCTTACGTTTAGGTAAACATTTCCCTTACGCAATTGGATATGGACTTACCGAAACAGCCCCATTGATTATTGGAGCAAATCCTCATCAAGTTTCTTGGCAAACAACAGGCTTTCCTGTTAAGGATGTTCAAGTAAAATTGGTTGATATTAACCCAGAAACCAACGAAGGAGAACTTTGGGTTAAAGCACCTAACGTTATGAAAGGCTATTACAAAAACCCAGAACTAACACAAACTGTTCTAACAGAAGATGGTTGGTTTAAGACTGGAGACTTAGTAACAGAAAAGAAAGGACGCTACGAAATTAAGGGTAGAATTAAAAACGTTATTGTTGGAGCAACAGGAGAAAACATATATCCAGAAGAAATTGAAATGGTTTTAAATCAACATAAATTAGTTTTGGAAAGTGTTGTTGTTGAAAGAAAAGGAAAGCTTGTTGCAATGGTTCAATTTAATCCAGAAGAATTGGAGAAAAGACTTGCCATTTACAAGGAAGATGCAACAAAAGCATTGGATTATATCAAGAAAGACCTTCTTAAAGCAGCGAATGAAAGACTAAATCGTTTTTCAAAGCTATCCCTAATTATTGAAACCAAAGCAGATTTTGAAAAAACCGCAACCCTAAAGATTAAAAGATACCTTTATAAATAAGACTTTAGATTAAATAATACCACACCCTAAGTCCAAACAAACCAAAAACGAAGAAGCCTTAATCAGCCTCTTCGTTTTTTTGTTTTAAACAAGGTCAAAAAAAACATATACCTTATTTAGGAGAAAAAAGAAGAAGAGTTTATCTCCCAAAACGAAGATTTAATCTCACTAAACCCTATATAAAACTAATTAAACTTGACTTTCATCTCCAATTCATGGGATGATGAACTCAGAATCATGCCATGATTTACTACAATTCATGGCATGATTTCCCTAAATTCATGGCATGATTCCAACCAATTCATGGCATGATTTCGAGTAATTCATGGCATGAATTGGAGAATATCATGGCATGATTCCTACATCAAAGTCCTTTAAAAAAAGTTCTAAGTCTGATTAATTTACTTTTAAACCTTATTTACAGAGATTTATATCCTATGTTTTATACAAAGAATAAGTTTATTTTTTAATCGAATTTATTCAAATTTTCACCCTTATTTTTAAAGAATTTCAGACACTCTTTTTTAGTTTGAAAACATCTTTTTTTTGATTGATTAGATTAAAAGCACAAGTCATAACTTGTACTTCTTCCTCCTTGTTCATCTTTCTTTAGAATTTTCTTCTCTATCAAATCATTTATATCTCTTAGGGCTGTATCTTGGGAGCAATGATTTATCTTCGCCCATTTAGATGTGGTTAGTTTTCCTTCAAAATTGTTGAAAAGTAGATTGATGATCTTTGTTTGACGCTCGTTAAAGACTATGTTTTTATTGTTTTCCCAAAACTTAGACTTAAATATTAACTTATTGATATTATTATCTGTTTGTGCAAATGCTCTTTTAAGGCAATTCAAAAACCATTCTAACCAATCACTTATATCTAAATCTCTCTTTTGAGTCCTTTCCAATATATTATAATAATCTTTTCTTTCAATAAGAATTTGTGAGCTCATACTATAGAAACGTTGAGAAATATTATCTGCTCGTGCCAATAGCATATCTGCAATAGCCCTTGCAATTCTTCCGTTTCCGTCATCGAAAGGATGAATTGTAACAAACCAAAGATGAGCAATAGCTGCTTTTAGAATGTTATCTAACTCCTTTTCATTATTTATCCATTCCAAAAAAACAGTCATTTCCGAATCTATAATAGAGTAATCGGGTGCTTGAAAATGTATTCTTTCCTTCCCCATTGCTCCAGAAACCACTTGCATCTCTCCTCCTTTTTCTCCTCTCCAAGAGCCAATGCTTAAATTGGAATTTTGATTTTCTTCTTGAAACAATAGTTTATGCCAAGAAAATAAACGTTTCTTTGTTAGGAGCTTGTCGGCATTATGGGTAGCATCAAAACTCATCTCAACAACACCTTCAACCTTCTTTTCCGAATTTACAAAACCCGAAACATCCATTCCTAAGCGTTTGGCAACAGAGGAGCGTACTTGATCGGTATTTAAGTATTCTCCCTCTATTTCTGAGGATTTTAATACGTTATTTGTAAGAGTTGAGAAATGAGTATCGTTTTGTAATTCAAAACCAAACACACTCATCTTGCCTATCAATTCTCCTTGAAGATAACGTAGATTCAATAAAGCTTGAGCTATCTTTTCCTTATCCCAATAGAACTTAGGCCAACCTTCTTTTTGATATATATAAATCCTTCTCATAAAATAGTTTTCGGCAAAAATACAAATTATTCTCCGCAAAAAGAACATAATCTCCGCAAATTCTGCGGCGAATAAAGAATAAATGCAATTATTGAATTAGTATTATTTGATTTTATTTGATTAGAAGAAGGTAGTATTTAAATATTTATATTACTTTTGCCTTACTCAAGAATAGGAAAAAGTTTATTAGAATTTAATTTAGAAATAATGCAAAGAAAAATATTACTAATTATCAGCATCTTTGTCTTTATAACCTTTAGCCAAACGACCAATGCACAAAGCAAGAAGAAGTCTGATGCAGAAATTGAAGGATTGAAGGGGGAAGTTATGAGTGTGAATGAGAAATATTATATAGAAAAAAGAATTTTCTTTGGATTGATCCCTATTAAAGAAGAGAGTTCATATGAACATAAAATATACAATAAAAAAGGAAAATTAGTTTTCGAGAAAGATATAAGTGATTTTAGGGAAGATAATTGGAATATAAGCTATTATAAATATGATAATCGAGGCAATTGTATTGAACAAATTGATTCAAACTATGAAGATGGCAGTTATTATTCAAGGTTGTGGCAATATACTTTCAATTATGATGAAAAAGGAAATATAATAGAAAAATATGTTTCTTTAGATGGAAAGCATATTGAAAAGTATTCATTTAAATATGATAACAATGGAGACTATATTGAAAAGATATCCTCTAAATTCGATGATGAAATACCTCCTATTAAAGAAATTTTAATTAGAGATAATAAAGGTAATATTATAGAAAGAAAAGAATATAGTTATTTTGGAAATCATAGGTATGTTTTTAAGTATGACGATAAAGGAAATAAAATAAAAGAAGCATTCTATAATCAAGGAGACACATTATCATCTGGTTCTTTATTTGATTATAATGAAAAAAATGATATAATTGAACAAATCGATTTTTTTATTTACGAAATAGATACTGAAAATAATACTTTAAAATTCAAATACAAATACGACTCAAAAGGAAATTGGATAAAGCAAATAGTTTATATAAATGGAAGTATTGAGTTTATCGCCAAACGCAAAATAGAGTATTATAAAGATTAATCAAGCTTTACTTCTTCTCTTCTTTTGTGTATGCTTCAACAATTTTACTTACAAGAGGATGGCGAATTATATCGTATGCTTTTAAATAAACAAAACCTATTCCCTCTACCTTCTTTAGAAACTTCTCCGCTTCCTTTAGTCCTGAAGGTTGATTGCGAGGAAGGTCTATTTGGGTTGGGTCGGCTGTTATAATAAATTTTGCATTCCTTCCCATACGGGTTAGAAACATCTTTAATTGAGAATAGGTTGCATTTTGTGCTTCGTCCAATATCACAAAAGCATTATCGAGCGTTCTTCCTCTCATAAAGGCCAATGGTGCTATTTCAATTGTTCTATCTTCAAGGTATTGGTCTAATTTTTGTTGGAGTAGCATATCTCTTAGTGCATCATAAAGAGGTTGTAAGTATGGGTCAAGCTTATCTTTAAGGTCACCTGGTAAAAAACCCAAGTTCTCCCCTGCCTCAACTGCTGGACGGGTAAGAATTATTCTTTTAACCTGTTTTGCTTTAAGGGCTCTAACTGCAAGTGCAACGGCTGTGTAAGTTTTTCCAGAGCCTGCAGGTCCTAAGGCAAAGAGCATATCATTATCCTTAATGGACTTAACCATTTGCATTTGGTTTGGAGTTTGTGCTTTTATAATTAAACCATTACGTCCATGAACCAATATATCATTGTTTTCTATATCCTCTTTTGTTGTTTTGGTAGTAGAATTAAGAGCGTTCATTATTAGTTTCTCATTCATCTTCCCTTCAGAATGGTAGACATTAAGGAGTTCTTTAAAGGCTTTTTCAAATTCCTCAATATATTTTTCCTTTCCCATTATCTTCAACTTATCCCCTCTTTGAATTAGCTGAACATTGGGATAGAGAATGGAAAGGAAATTGAGGTTTTTCTCATTTACTCCAAAGAAATCTACAAGAGATAAATCATTTAATTCTATTACCTTTTCTTTCATTTACTGTGTTTATATTATTTTTTTATGATTTTGAATTCTGTTCTGCGGTTTGTGGCTCTCCCTTCTTCGGTAGTGTTGTCGGCAATTGGTTTTGTTTGTCCGTAACCTACTGCTGAAAGACGGTAGCTTGCAATTTGTTTTGATTCCAAGTAAGCTTTTACGCTTTGAGCTCTTTTGGTTGAAAGTTCAAGATTATATGTCCCTGATCCAACATTATCGGTGTGTCCAGAAATCTCAATGCTTATATTTGAATTCTTGGTTAGGAGTTCAACCAATGTATTTAATTCCGCAATTGAACTTGATTCCAATTCTGCAGAATTTGTTTTAAAGAATATATTATTAAGCACTACGCTTTCTCCTTCAAGTATTGGAGTTAGAAAAATATCTTTTTGATAGGCGTTAGTTTTGCTATCATCAGTTAGTTGAAAGTTTTCGGAATAGAAAAGATAACCATCTGCCCATGCACTAAGAGCATAATCAACTCCAAGAGGAAGAACAACCAAATACTCCCCAGTTTGTGGATCGGAAAAAGATGAAGCTGTAAGTTGATTGGTATTTAGGTTCTTTACTTCAAAACGTACTTCCAAAGGTTTTTTAGTTTGTTTATCAAAGGATTTTCCTTTCATATAAACAACAGGTGTTGGTTGTGCTGCTTCATAAAGGTCAAACTCGTAAAGGTCTTTTCCTCCAAAGCTTCCTTTTAACTCTGCTGAAAATATTGCTTTCTTCCCACTTGGAGAAACAATAAAACTTGTTTCATTTGAAGAAGTATTGACAGGATAGCCAATATTTTGAGGTATTGTAAAACGTCCATTTACTATATTTGAATAGAAAATATCCATTCCTCCCATTCCATTATGATAATCTGAAGAGAAATAAAGTGTTGTGTTGCTTGGGTGGATGAAAGGATACATTTCATTTCCTGGAGTGTTGATTGTGGAATCTAAGTTAATTGGTTTTTTCCACCTTCCATTGTCTTGCTTGTAAGTGTACCAAATATCGTTTTGTCCTTTTCCTCCAAAGCGATTGGAAACAAAGAAAAGAGTTCTTCCGTCTGATGCAATGGTTGGTTGTGAGTCCCATCCAGAAGAATTAACTGTTGAACCCATATTCTTTGGCGTAGTCCAATGTTTGCCAATCTTTTCAGAATAGTATATATCGCAACTCCCAATTCCATCTTTTGCATTGCAACGAGTAAAGTATGCTGTTCTTCCATCAGGAGAAATGCTTAAAGCTCCTTCATTCTCTAAGGAATTAAATGGAGAAGGCATTTTTTTAGCTTTTTCCCATTCTCCCTCCACCTTATTGGTTTCAAAGAAATCTTCAACCATTTGAATCCTAAGCCCAAAGTCAACAGTATCTGGAATAAGGCTTGTGAATATAAACGTTTGCTCATCTGCCGTTAGCGTTGGAAGATATTGGTCAAATTCATTATTAATATTGCCACCCATATTCTCAGGTCTAAAGTCAACAGGATTCTTTAGAGCATATTCCATAAAGGTTATCTGCTCCAATTTCTTATTAACAACAAACATTTTCTTATTGTCTTTTGGGGATTTAAACTTTGAAAGAGCGTAATTGAAATGATATTTTGCTTTTTCAGTATTGTATTCAAAAAGATAAAACTCAGCTAAACGGGTGTGAGCAGTAATATCGTAATCGGGATTTACTTCAACTAATTTTTTATAGTATGGAAAGGCTAAAAGCTTTGTAGAGTCAAGTTCATAGCTCTGATTAAAATAAATCTCAGCCATGCAAAGCAAAGCATCAGGATATTTATCATCAATTGAAAGAGATTTATTCAAGAACTCAATGGCTTTATCGTCCTTACCATTATTCAAATAATCTAAAGCCTTCTTAAATTCCTTTTCTGCTTTTGGGTTAGTTTGAGCATTAAGAGATTGGATAAAGAAAAGAGAGAAAAGAAGTACAAGAAATAGACCTAAACTTTTAGAAAAAGAGATTAAGGTATTTGCATGTATTTGTGGCTTTGAAGGGAAATTCTCCATTTAGGATTTAATTTAATGTATTCAACAATTCTGTGCATCATTTTATTTCTAACGCTCCATTCAGGTTGTAAGTATAGCAAACAATTATTTATATTTACTTTAGAGGCATATTCTTCTGCAAAAGCAAAATCGTTTTCCTCACAAATAATCATCTTTAATTCATTTGCATATTTCATATTCTCCTCAAGTGGTGGAAGGTTTCTTTTTGCAGAAATACAAACCCAATCCCATTGTCCACTCATTTTGGAAGAGCCTGAGGTTTCAAGAATTGTTTCAATTGAATTTTCTTTAAATTTTGTGCAAAGTGGATTAAGATTATACAGAAGCGGTTCTCCTCCTGTAATGATTACAGATTTTGCCGGATAAGTTAAGGCTCTTTCTACAATATCATCAATATTTGTTGGAGCTAAAACAGAGGCATCCCAAGCTTCCTTAACATCACAAAAATGACATCCAACATCACATCCTCCAATGCGAATAAAGTAAGCTGCTCTTCCTGTGTTATAACCTTCTCCTTGCAAAGAGTAGAATTCTTCCATAACTGGAAGCAATTCCCCTTTTTCAATTCTTTCTTCCTGTGTCAAGATATTTATATATTAATCTTATTTTAGTAAGTAATTATTATTCTATCCAAGTAAATTGTGCATGCTTAAAGAACCACTTACCATTAACTTTTTCATAATAACTTTCCCCTCCCTGATAACCAAATCTATAGGAAACATATGCTTTATTCTTATATTTATTAAAAGTAATTTTATTAACATCTGGATGAGTTGTAATATGCCAATAACCACCCCAATGTCCATAAATTATTCCTAATTTAGTTAGAATAAATTTTTGTTTTTCTTCGCTTTTACCTTTTGCATAAGCAGGGGCAAATATTGTAAAAGATTTATGTCTGTTACCAAGAAATTTATTTAATATTTTTATCAATTCTTTATCCTCATATATTACTTTAACTCCATTAAAGTTGAGATTTGGTCGAAAATTAGTTATACTATCGTAAATTAATACTTGTGGTTCAGTATCCTTCAGTAACATACTCCAACCCCAATCATCACTAATAGTATCTGAATCATAAACTTTATAATAAATGAGATTCGAAACTATGATATATTTATAGTTAGAATACATGGTTGAATCTTCACTTCCACTCATTTTAGAAAATGTAAAAGGATTATAGAAATCTTGAAATATTTCATATACATCCTTTTGAATTTGTGATAAAGAATCTAAAGATTCAATTGGTTTATCTTTTTTGTGCCAAGTATCTAAAAACTCAGTATATAAAGAATCAGATTTTAGCTTATAAGCTTTCTTTAAATCTGATAATTTATCTTGAGCAATACTCTCAAAACAAGAAAATAACAGAATAAATAATAATATTCTCTTCATTTACTTTTATAGTTAATCAATAAAGATTCAATTGAATTATTTATTGATATTAATCCTCTGGATAAATTTCGTGTTTGTAGGCTTTTAGGGTGTTTTGTAAAAGAGAAACAACTGTTAACATACCCACTCCTCCAGGAACTGGAGTTATTTGAGAACATTTTGGTGCTACCTCATTAAACTTCACATCCCCAACAATTCTATAGCCTTTTTCCTTAGTTGCATCTTCAATTCTATGAATACCAACATCAATTACAACTGCTCCATCTTTAACCATTTCTTTAGTAATAAATTCTGGCTTACCTATTGCAACAATTAAAATATCGGCGCTTAAGCAAATCTCTTTAAGGTTATTTGTTTTGCTATGGCAAAGAGTTACTGTACAATTAGCATTAGAGTGGTTTCTTGACATCAAAACTGACATAGGAGTTCCAACAATATTGCTTCTTCCAACAACAACACAATGCTTACCTACAGTATCAACTTTTGCTCTCTCAAGCATTGTCATAACTCCAAAAGGTGTTGCAGGTAAGAAACTTGGCATATTATTCATTAATCTTCCACAATTCATTGGATGAAATCCATCAACGTCTTTTTTGTAATTTATTCTTTCAATTACTTTTTGTTCGTTTATGTGTTTTGGTAGAGGCAATTGAACAATAAAACCATCTACTTCATTATCATTATTAAGAAAATCAACTGTATTTAGTAATTCTTCTTCAGTTAGCGTTTCTGGAAAACGATATACAGAAGACATAAAGCCTACTTCCTTACTTTGCTTTTCCTTACTTGCAACATAAGATTGACTTGCTCCATCTTCTCCAACAATTACAGCAACCAAATGAGGTGGTCGTTTACCTTCATCTAAAAGAGCAATAACTTCTTGAGCCAATTCTTTCTTTATTTCGCTGGCAATTTGCTTACCATCAATTATTTTTGGTGCTTTTTCCATTTTATCTTCTTCTTAAGTTTTTTAATGCATTCATTTTGTTCCCCCCACTAACCATCTTCATCATCTTTCTTGTTTCCTCAAATTGCTTCAACAAACGATTAACCTCTTCAATTGTTTTTCCACTTCCTGATGCAATTCTCTTTCTTCTGCTACCATCAATCTTTGAAGGGTTCTCTCTTTCAAATGGAGTCATTGAACCAATAATGGCTTCAATACCTTTAAAAGCATCATTGTCTATATCAACATTTTTCATCATCTTTCCAATCCCTGGAATCATTCCCATAAGGTCTTTAACATTACCCATTTTCTTAATTTGATTTATCTGGCTAAGAAAATCGTTAAAGTTAAAATCGTTTGTTTTTAGTTTCTTGGAAATCTTTCTTGCTTCCTCTTCATCATATTGCTCTTGTGCTTTTTCAACCAATGAAACAATATCTCCCATTCCCAAAATACGGGAAGCCATTCTCTCAGGATAGAAAACATCTAAGGCTTCCATCTTTTCACCAATTCCAACAAACTTAATTGGTTTATTGACAACGTGGCGAATTGTTAGAGCAGCACCACCTCGAGTATCACCATCGAGTTTGGTTAAAACAACTCCATCAAAATCTAATTTATCATTAAATGCTTTTGCAGTATTTACAGCATCTTGACCAGTCATTGAGTCAACCACAAATAATGTTTCTTGAGGATTGATTGCTTTCTTAATGTTGGAAATTTCATTCATCATTTCTTCATCTACTGCCAAACGACCAGCAGTATCCACAATAACAACATTAATTCCCTTGTCTTTAGCTGTCCTAACAGCATTTTTTGCAATCAAGACAGGATCTTTTGTTTCCTCTGTATATACTTCAATTCCTATCTGCTGACCAAGAACCTGCAATTGATTAATAGCAGCAGGACGATAAACGTCTCCAGCTGTTAGTAAAACAGATTTTCCTTTCTTTGTTTTTAAGTAGTTGGCAAGTTTAGCAGAAAAAGTTGTTTTACCACTACCTTGCAATCCTGCAATAAGTATAATGGCAGGCGAGCCTTTAATGTCAATTTGCTGAGCCTCCTTACCCATTAGTTCGGTAAGCTCATCATTAACAATCTTAATCATTAATTGACCTGGCTCAATTGCAGTAAGAACATTCTTTCCTAAAGCCTTTTGTTTTACTGTATCACAAAACTCCTTAGCAATTGAATAACTAACATCGGCATCAATCAAAGCTTTTCTAACTTCTTTTAATGTTTCTGCAACATTAATTTCAGTAATCTTGCCATGACCTTTCAGTATCTTAAACGATTTCTCTAACTTTTCACTTAAATTTTCAAACATAGAACAATTTAAAATTATGAATTTATACAATTAACCTGCAAAAATAATTCTTTTTTGCCTAACAAAGAAATATAATCTTTTCCCATAACAAAATTAATTAGTGAAATGAAGGGGAAGACATCATTTTTAATAAAAGTTGTATCCAAAAAGTAGTCAGTTTACAGAAAAAAACAAGAATGACTTTTTGGTTAACAATAAGAGAAATACTACTTATAAATCAAATACTTCTCTCTTATTTTTTTAAACTCTTTCAAGTCTTTTTTCCAAGTCTTTTTTATGTCTTTTAAATGGAGGTTTTGTTTTATTTGGGCTTTTAAGTCCTTTGTTCCTGCAAGTTTATCAAAGAATGGTTGAAAAAAATTATCTTTATTAGGGAAGGCGTCATACATCTCTTTTAAATAGCTTAGGTTTATACCTTCGTGATGTTCTAACTTAAGCTTTAATCCTTTACATTGCTGATTTTTATATGGAGGGTTATCACTTACACCCTTGATTACTATTGGGGTAAAGCTAATAATCTCTTTAGTTTTATATCTAATAGGTTGATAGTTAGGGAAACCTATAATTTCAAATGGAGTTTCTGTCCCTCTTCCAACACTTATGGGTGTTCCTTCAAACCAACAAATTGATGGATAAAGTGCAATTGCATTATCTGTTTTGAGGTTTGGACTTGGATAAATGGGTAAAGAATAAGGATTATGATGAGTATAGTTTTCTAAAGGAATAATTATTAGTTTACAGGTTAATTTGCCCACTTCTCCAATCACTCTTTTTGAGGAAGTGCCCAACCAGCCTTCTCCATTAATCATATTGGCATACTCCCCTATTGTCATTCCATAAACAATTGGTACAGGATGCATTCCAACAAAGGAAACAAGTGATGTATCTTTTAAAACAGGTCCATCAATATAGAAAGCATTTGGATTTGGTCTATCAAGAACAATTAAAGGAATGTTATTTTCAGCACAAGCTTCCATAACATAGTGAAGAGTTGAGATATAAGTGTAAAATCTTGTTCCTACATCCTGCAAATCAAAAACAATAATATCATTTTGCTGAAATTCTTCTTTCTTAGGCTTTTTATTATTGCCATAAAGAGATATTATGGGAAGATTTGTCTTGGCATCTATTGAAGAATTTATTTTTGCACCAGCCTCTGCCTCTCCTCTAAAACCATGTTCAGGACAATAAATTGCTCTTAAATTAACTCCCAAGCTAATTAATGAATCTACCAAATGAGTTTTCCCTATCAAAGAGGTCTGATTAGCAACAATACCAACCTTCATTCCTTCAAAACAATGCAAATACTCTTCAACCCTTTCAGCTCCTGTTTGAATTTTTTGAGCAAAAGAGACATTAAAGCTAAACAAGAAAAGGGTAATCGAAATTAAACTATATATCTTTGTCATAATATTCCTATAATAATTATTGCAAAGATAATTAAAGTAATTGATAAATGATTTGTGTTATTCTTTTCTAAAAGTGTATTCTCCAGAAGGGCAAGTTTCACATTGTGGTAAGGCTCCAGTAAAAACTAACTTCATAGAATTTTCAGACTGTTTATAAATGATAAACTCTAAAGAAATACTATCTCCTTTTGTTAAATAAAGCATTGTATCATTCTTGATTTCATAATTATAGTTTAAAGCATCAAATAATGATTCTGCAGTTGTTGTATTTTGTGCTAATAGAGTTCCATTATCATCATTAAAATTAAGTTTCAAGTATCCATCTACATTGTATCTATAATCATTACAAACCCAAACATCATCTAACTCTATTTCTTTATCTTCACAAGAATAAAGCATACCAATACTTAATGCTACAATAAGGATAATTGCATGTAAACTTAATTTTAAAATTAGATTTTTCATTTGACAATTTCTTTTTTAATTAGTAATAGGGATTCGCTTTTCAAATTCCAAGTAGTTTTGATAATTATTATAATATAGTCTTAGTGTATTATTGGAAATACTATAATTACTTACATTATTAATGCATTCAACAAATAAGTTTCCATCATAGACCTCAGCGATTTCAGTTCCCACTAAATTTTCAAATTTAAAATAAGAATTTTCTGTATTAATAACGTAGTCTCCACTTATGTTATTGACCGAAGAGCGAATAAAGATTCGTTTATTAAGTTCAAAACGTAGGAAGAAGCAATCTTCATCAGTAGGGTTTGGACAGATTGATGTTTGATTTTGAACATCCACAAACTTAGTCAATTTCCACTCCGAAAACTCTAATTGAGGAGTTGGCTTTGGTGTTGTTGGATTCTCGTCTTTTTCCTTACAGGAAGAAAAAATGCTAATACTTAGTGCTGTTGTTAATAGAACAGCAAGCAAACCTAATTTTAAAATTCTTGATTGCATTTCTCTTTGTTTTTTGATTTATAATAATTTATTAACGGGTACTTACACATCTTTATTTCATTAAATAAAGATAACCAAGGAAATATCTGTTATTTTTAATCAGAAAAACAATACAAACGAATAGATTATTTCTTATATCAAATCAATTATTATCTTTATAGAAAACATAAGAGTTCAATGTTTTATTATAACAGAAAGTATCTTTCTCAATTCCCTGCAAAACAAAATCCAAACGCTCTGGAATTGCTTTACTCTTATTGTTTCCAACCTCAACCTTAATTATTATTCTCTTTATTTCTCTCTCCTTAAAAGCATTATCGCATAATATTTTTGCTGCTTTTGTTATTATCCCTTTCCCTTGATACTCTTCTTTTAGCCAATATCCTAATTCTGTTGTCTTTGTGTCTATATTTGTTTCCTTAAAGCCAATAATCCCAAAAAATGTTTTCCCTTCCCTAATTGTGTAAACCAACTCTTTAGCATCAATTACTGAATTAATATATTCCAATGAATCATCTACACTTTTAGTAAAAGGAACAAAGGGCAACCACTCTTCAAAATAAGGTCTATTAGTATCAATAGCATCAAAAATCTCTTGTGCATCTTGCCTGCATAGTTCTCTTAAATAAAGGTTTTCTTCAATACAAATCATAAAAAACAAATTACTAGATTACAAAGATACGAATAAAGAGTCTGAAAAAGGAAAGAAATTTTATTTTCATTTGATATAAGTTTACCAAACCCTTATATAAGTTTACAAAGATCAAGTTTAAGTTTTGCATCCTGCCACCTTACACACTGCATCCTGCCACCTTACATAGTGTATCCTGCCACCTTACATACTACATCCTGCCACCTTGCAAAATTTATTCCTCGTTTTAATAAATTTTTCCTTGATTTTAGTAGACTTTTTCCTTGTTTAAATAAAAAGATAATAGATAAAAATCTCTACTTGATTGATGTTGTTGTTTATTCAATAGTATTTCTTGGCACAAAAAAAAGAGGCAATCTCAATTAAGATTACCTCTAAAAGAAAATTATTCTTTTTACTCTTGTTTTCTTATTTTGCTGGTTGCATTGCTGCTGGTTTCAAACTTACTCTAACATGATCTTTATGATCGATGTATTTTTTAGCTACTGCTTTAACGTCATCTTTTGTTATAGCATTTACTGCTGCTTTGTATTGTTCAAGTGTTCTAAGTGGGTTTTCATACCAAATTGAACCTTTAATTGATGATGTCCAGAAGTTATTTTCTTGAATGTTCTTTTCTCTTGCACGGATTAATTGTTCTTTAACCTTTGCTAAGTCAACATCTGTTGGTCCTTCATTGATGATTTTGTCTAATACTCCCCAAGTTGCATTTGTTAGTTTGTCTATTGTATTTGGGTCGCATCCATAGAATGCCATCATTGTAGCTTCTGGTTTTGGATATTTGTCAAAAGTTAAACGGAATGAAGGTGAGTATGTTCCTCCCAATTCTTCACGAATGGTTTCTGTTAGTTTAATGTCACAAATATCGCCAAGTATGTTTGTTGCCATAACTTCTTTTTGGTTCCATTCAAATGGTCTGTTTGTTACTAAGGCTAACATTCCTTTTTCTGCTTCTCCTTTATAAACTACTTCATCAATAACACCTTTAGCAAATGATGTGCTCTTGTCTTGCCATTGTTCTTTCTTTCCTTTTGAAGGCATTCCTCCAATATATTTTTCAATTAAAGCAATTGTTGTGTCAACTCCGAAGTTTCCTACGAATGTGAAAGTAAAGTCTGATGCATCTGAGAAACGTTCACGGAATATTGTGTACATTTCATCAATATTCATTTTCTTTATTTGTTCTTCAGAAGGAATTAGGATAGTTCTCTTATCATTTGGATACATAGTCTTCATTAACTTCATTTGGAAGTCGAATTCTGGCATATTTTTAACCATTTGAATTTGAGTTTGTAGTTGAGATATTTCTTTATCTAATATGTCTTTATCTTTTCTTGGAACTTCAAAGAACATATACATATATTGTAGAAGAGTTTCAAAGTCTTTTGGAGATGAACTTCCTCTAAATCCTTCTTCCAAATCATCAATGTATGGAGTTACTCCCATGTTTTTAGTTTTCATAAACTTCATCAATTGAGAGTTATCGTAGTTACCAATACCACTACCATCAATAATTGAAGCAGCATATTTTGCATTTATAATTTTATTGTCTGGATAAAGAGATGTTCCTCCTGCACTCCATGCACTAACAAGTATTTCGTCGTTTTTGAATGTTGTTGGTTTAAGAATAACTTTTGCACCATTAGAAAGAACTAATTCAGTAAATCCAAATTCTGCATTTTCTGTTTTTGATTTAACTTTTCCTGCTTTTGGTTCTTTTGCAAGGAAAGGTTCTGTTTTAACGTTATCAACATAAGGTTTTGTTTTTGCTTTCTTTACTTTTGCAACTAAGTCAATAACATCTTTTTCAGTTGGAACCTTAATGCCTTTCTTTTCTGGCATAGTTATATTTACAACGAAGTTTTCATCAGTAATCCATTTTTTAATTAATGCGTTTACTTCTTCAAGAGTAATGTCTTCCATTAATTCTTTAGCATAACGGTTTTCAATTCTTGCTCCAGCAACTGGTGTTCCTTCTAAGAAATTGTCAACATATCTTGCTGCCAAACGTGAACTTTCTGTTTTTGATTCTTCTTTTGCTTCCTTATCATATTGAAGTAATAAGTTTTCTTTAGCTCTATCTAATTCTGTTTGAAGGAAACCATGTTGAACTGCTCTTTGATTTTCCATCAAAACTGCTTCAAATGCTGGCATAACTTTTCCATCTTTTGCTTGAATAAATCCCATAAAAGCATCTGTTGGACGTGCTAAGAAATTACCGTAACCAATTCCTGCATACATAAATGGACAATCTTTCTTATCTGAAAGCTCTTGTAAACGAGCATTAATCATTTGGTCAAATAGTCCGTGAATTAATTCTTGTTGACGAAAGTCACCAATAGTTTTAACTGGGGTATTTGGATGTTTGTAGAAAAACTGAATTGAATTACTTGTTGCTTCTTTGTCTGTTGCAATTGCAATTAAAGGCTCTTTATTGTCAGGTAATGTAATAACAGGACGATTTAAAGGAGTTGAAGGAGCCACATTCATTTGGAAATAATCTTTTATCTTTTGTTCCATTTCATCAGCATCGAAATCTCCTACAACAATTATTGCCATATTTTCTGGACGGTACCAAGTTTTGTAGAAACGTCTGATTGCTTCTGGTTTGAAATTTTGAAGACTTTCATAAGTTCCAATAGGAAGACGTTCTGCATAAAGAGAACCTTTTAACATTGTAGGCCAAGTTTTCATTCTCAAACGGTCTTGAGCTCCTTGTCCCAAACGCCATTCTTCTGTAATAACTCCACGTTCTTTTTCAATTTCTTTATCTGTCATAAGCATTCCAAATGCCCATCCATCAAGAATTTTCAATCCCATATCAAACAATTCTGGTTTGTCTGTAGGAAGAGTTACCATATAAACTGTTTGGTCAAATCCTGTGTATGCATTAATTTCACGACCAAACACAATTCCTTCTTTTTCTAAATTGTCAATTAGTGTGTTTCCTGGGAATTGTTTTGTTCCATTAAATCCCATGTGTTCAGTGAAGTGAGCTAATCCTAATTGATCTTGTTCTTCAAGAACAGATCCCGCATTAACTGCAATTTGAAAATCAGCTCTGTTTTCTGGTTTCTTGTTTGCTCTTACATAGTAGGTAAGTCCATTAGAAAGTTTGCCATAACGCACTTTTCCATCTAATTTGATTTCCTCGTTTAGATCAAGAGCTTTCTTTTCTTTTTTTGCTCCAGGTTGAGCAAATCCTGTAGTAACGATTGTTAAGCACAATACCATTACTAATAAAAGTTTACTTTTCATTTTGTTTTTGTTTTGGTTAATAAAGCTATTTAATTTTATCATTTGTTATTTATTGAATTATTGTTTGTTGAATCTTCAAATTCTAATATATCACCTGGCTGACATTCCAACACCTTACAAATTGCTTCGAGTGTTGAAAAACGTATTGCCTTTGCTTTTCCTGTTTTAAGTATCGAAAGATTTGCAGGAGTTAAATCAACCCTTTGAGCTAATTCTCCCAAGCTAATCTTTCTCTTTGCCATCATCACATCTAAATTTACAACTATCGACATCTCTTAATTTCCTTTCACTATCTTAAACCGTTAAATCATTCTCTTCCTGTATGGTCATCCCTCTTCTTATTACTTCAATTAAAGAAATAAATAATAACCCTATGAAAATATAATCCCATGAAATTGAACTTAATCCTATTATTGGATTTAATGTAAATCCTTCTATTAAAAAATATTTTTTTAAGAAAATAGAATCAGAGAAATAAATTATAAGCTCAATTAATGGCATTGCTATAAAACCATAAGATATATATTGGAAACGTTTTATGTTTCTTTTATTAAAAATAAAGTGGTGAAGATTTTCTTTTTCGTTCTTAATACCTCTAATTATGCTTGAAAGAATTCTGCTCGCTTGAAAGAAAACAAATATTAGAAAGAATAAGTTAAGGTTAAGAGCCAATAGAAAAACTATTTTAAAGATTATTGGAATCTTTGTATTAGTGCTATTCTTAACATTAAAAGCTATTCTGTAAGAGTCAATATAAGAAGTAACTACGGCATCACTATTCTTTGCCTTAATAACAAAATCATTAGAGTTAGAAATTTTGTTAGGCGTAACCTGAGCCAACATAATTCCTAATTTTGATTTGGGAAATGATGCAGATATTTCACGAGCTCCAATAAAAATAAAGTAAATAAGAAATAATGATAATGCAATAATTGTAATATCAAATCCTATTTTAATTGTTCTTAATGTATTTATTTTTGTACTAAGTTTCATAAACTGTCATTTTAACGATGCAAAATAACAATTTATTTTTCGAATAAAAAAATATTTTTATCGAAAAACGATAAATAAATTTCTTTTTACGATAAATATAAATCTACCAACCCTACTGGAGCATTGATATATATTATCTTAGCGTCTCTATCGACCTTATGAATTATTTTATCAATTATTGGAATTAATATTTCTTTTTGATGGAATTTTATAGAAAAAAGTGGTTGAGCTGGGTATTCAATAACAGACTCAATTATTCCTATATTACCTTTTTCACTATCGACAACTTCATAACCAATTATTTCATGGAAATAAAACTTATTTCCGTCAAGTTTTGGAAGAATAGAAAGAGGCAAATAAAGATCTTTTCCAATAAGTTTTAAACTATCATCGGGAGTAATGTTTTCAAATCTTACCGTTGCCTTATTCCCATTCAATCTTATTGAGGTAATTGGATAAAGTACTAAGACTTTATTTATTTCAATATAAACACCATCAAGCTCTGAATACTCCTCTGGCTGATCAACATCAAAAAACAAAACCAAATCACCTTTAAAGCCAAAAGGCTTAACAACCTTCCCTAAATAATAAGCTTCTTTTCTGTCCATAATAAAAATTTTTAGATAAAATTACTACCATTAAATATGTGTAATTATTGTTTCGGAATAAAAAAAAAGACCGTTCCTTATTAAAGAATACGGTCTTTGCAATCATTATGAAGAATTATTATTTACAATTATTCAGCTTTTGACTCTTCTACTTCAGTTGTTTGTTCTGAAGTTTCAGTTTCTGCTTGTGCAGAAGCTTCTTCTGTTTGAGCTTTTGATGCTTCTAATTCAGCTCTCTTAGCTGCTTCAATTTCTTCTTTCTTTTTTTCGATATCTGCAATTCTTTTTGCATTCACTTCCATTTCAGCTGCTAAAGCCTTTTTTGCATCTGATTTCTTTGAATTTCTTATTTCTTCTTTCTTTGCAGCTATCTTGTTATCTTTTTCTGTTAACCATGCATTAAATTTAGCATCTGCAACTTCTTGAGTAATTGCTTTCTTTTCAACTCCAATTTGAAGATGACGTTTTAGCATTGCCCCTTTGTAAGAAAGAATTGCTCTTGCTGTATCGGTTGGCTGTGCTCCATTTTTCAACCATTCACAAGCTCTTTCAGTATCCAAATTAATGGTTGCAGGAGAGGTCATAGGATTATAAGTCCCAATCTTTTCAATAAATTTTCCATCACGTGCTGCTCGAGCATCCGCAATAACGATATGATAAAAAGGTTGTCCCTTTTTCCCATGACGTTGTAGTCTGATTTTTACTGCCATAATAGCGTCTTATTTTTATTGTTTTTTATTATTTGAGGGTGCAAAGATACATTTTATTTGTTTGATAGCAAATTATTAAAGCATTTTTTGTTTTAAATGCTAAAAATATTCTTTCTCTAATTATGCCAAGTTTCTTCTAAATCCCAATTCTTTCTAATATTTATTGGTTTTGGGAAATATAATATCTCTTCAGGAAGTCGACTTTGAGAATAATCTCCATAATCCCATTCTTTATTCTTATTCATATCTAAAATTATTCTTAATTTATAACTTCCTTCCTTAAGATTTGAGAATGTAATCCTTTCTTTATTATTAGAAAATTGTTTATTTAATGCTTTCCCCTGACTATCTTCTAAAATTAATATGTAGGACATGTTTTCATTTAGAGTATCGTTAATATTAAAAAAGAAATTACCGTAGTCGGACTCAGAGTCAATTTGAAGTGAGAATGAAAGCGAATCATTTGTTTGATTAAGTGAATTTTTTATTATGCCTTGTGGAATAATAATTGTTTGTTTTGAGTTTTGAGGAAGTTTTTCCTCAATTTCGAGATAAAGAGGAGAAGCTGATGAAGGTTTTAAATGAATTGCAAAAGTATCCTCGTTTGATATCCTTGTGGCTTTATATAAAGTCGAAGTATCAATAATTGGGAAAGGCATTTCAATTAAGCATTTTTCAAAAAAAGCTTGATTTGATGCAGGCGTTTTTAATGAGAAAGTATCTTTTATTTTGTCTTCAATTTTTCTAAGATTAAATAACTCTATCTCTTCCTTTAATCCTATATCTATTATTCGCATTTTAACTGAATCAATAGACTGTTTTAAACTCCAAATATCTATTGTGTCTTTAGTTATATTACATTGAACATATAAATCCTTGTCTTCTTTCCCTGAGAATTTTGGATATTCAAATACAAAATCCAAACTATCTGTTGTAGATTTAGAAAAGATTAATCGCAAACGATAATTTGAAAGTAATTTACTTGAAGAAAGAGTAATTAGAGAATCCTTAGGTTCAAAAAAATAGAGTATATTATTTTTAGATACTTTAGTCTTAGATGATGTATCAAGTTTAAAAAAGGTAGACTCCACTCTTTCTTTTGAAAAAGCAATTCCTTCGTTACTTAAATCATAAATAAGATTTTGATTTTTGTCATCAAGTGCTAATATTTGATATGTGCCTTGCGCAATATTTTGAAAGTGATAGTTTCCATTTGAGTCTGTTCTTGTTATATATGAAGGTTTTTCTTTTTTTGCAATATCTTTTTCTTCTGACTTATAAAGCATAACATATTTCTTAGCTACAGGCTTCAAACTATATGCTTCCAAAACCTTCCCTTTATATTCCAACGTATCTATAACATTTCCTGTTGAAAAACTATAAACAAAATTATTTAACCTATTTCCTTCTGTATAATCAATAATTGAACTTCCAAAATCAAAAATATATGTTGTATTTTCTTCTAAAGTATCTGTCCAGCTAACTTTTAGAGTTTTTAAATGAGCCTTCACTACTGGTTTATTCTTAAGTGGAGGAGAAATAATCATTTCTTCCGAAGTATTTTCAGTGCTAATATACTCATCAAATACTACCTCAAATGTTTTTCCATGAAAATTAGTGCTATTATGTGGAGGTTTTGAAAATTTAGATTTTGGAGGAGTTCTATCAAATTGGCCTCCAGAAGGAGTCCCTATTTGAGCACAAGAGAAAAATACAATTGCCAAAACTCCACAAATAATTATTTTTGAAGCAAATATTTTAATCTTGATTGAGAATCTAAACTTATTCCTAATCTTACGCATTAATTTCAAATTTCTTTTTTTAAATATCTCAAATTACAACAAATCTCTTTGTCTTACTACTTCATATATTAAAATTCCTGCTGCAACAGAAACATTAAGAGATTCAATATTAGCTTTTATTGGAATCTTTATTCTTTTATCACATAATTTAATAATCTCTGGAGAAACACCAGTATCTTCAGAACCCATTATAATCATTAAACTTTCTTTCATTGGAACTTGAGTATATATTTCTCCTCCTTTTTCTGTTGCACAATAGACATTAACTCCCATTTCTTTTGCAAGGTTTATTGTAGTTTTGAGGTTTAACTCTCTACATATTGGTATTCTCAAAAGAGCTCCAGAGGAAGTTTTGATTGCATCTTCATTTATTTGAGCAGAAGAATATTGAGGGACAATTATTGCATCAACTCCTGCACATTCAGCACTCCTTGCAATTGCACCAAGATTTCTTACATCAGTTACCCTATCAAGCATTAGAAGAAAAGGCATCTTACCTTTTTCAATAATTTGCGTTACTATTTCTTCAAAATTATAGTATTCAATAAGAGATATAACAGCAACGACTCCCTGATGATTATTTCTTGTTAATCTATTTAATTTTTCAACAGGTACATATTGAACTACTGTCTTTCTTTTTGCAATTTCTTCCTTTAATTCTTGCAAAAGGCTTCCTTGCAAAGTAGATTGAAGAAAAATCTTTTCAATTTCTTTTCCACTTCTAAGAGCTTCTACCACTGGTCTAATTCCATAAATCAATTGTGATTCTTTCATGTTTTTTGGTTTTTTTATTCTATTATCTGTCCATCTTTCATAAGAAGTTTTCTATCGCTCATATTAGCTAACTCTTCATTATGTGTTACTATTAAAAATGTTTGTTTATATAAGTCTCTTAGTGAGAAAAATAGGCTATGAAGTTCTTTAGCATTTTGAGAATCCAAATTACCAGAAGGTTCATCTGCTAAAATAATTGAAGGTTTATTAATAAGAGCCCTTGCAACTGCAACTCTTTGTTGTTCTCCTCCCGATAGCTCGGATGGTTTATGATACATTCTATCTCTAATTTGAAGAATATCAAAAAGACCTTCAGCTTCCTTGATGGCTTCTTTCTTACTTTTTCTTGCTATAAAAGCAGGGATGCAAGCATTTTCAATTGCGGTAAACTCTGCCAAAAGATGATGAAACTGAAAAACAAAACCAATTTCTTTGTTTCTGAAATCTGCAATTTGCGATTCTGTCATTTTAGTAGTTTCTTTTCCATGAATCCAAACCTCTCCTTTATCAGCCTTATTTAAAGTCCCTATTATTTGTAAAAGTGTAGTTTTCCCTGTACCAGAAGCTCCAACTATTGAAACAATTTCTGATGAATTTATTCCAATATTAATTCCTTTAAGAATTTGAAGATTTCCAAATGACTTATATAGGTTTTTAACGTCAATCATATAATTATCTGTCAATATTTTTTCTATTAAACATTACATATCCAAAGTTCACTGATATTGTAAATGGGTTAGATTTAATATCGTCTCTTTGATGATATCCTGCAATTATGCTCAGTGGTCCTATTGGAGTATTAAATACTAATGTTGAACTTATTATTAGATATATTTTATTAAAAAAATCAGTAGAATAGGTAGGGAGATTATTGTCTTTAGTTATTATTCGAGAAATTGGTGCAAAAAGATTCCCATTTAATCTAAACGAAGCATCAATTCTATAAAAACTGACCTTAAAGATGTTTTCTGTCCCAAATGCCAAATATTGATTAGCCCTATATTCTGGCATGAATTGAGTAAAAGTCTCCAATGTTGGAGCATAAACTCCTGCATTTAGAAGTGTTGAATTATAATTTAAAAAGAGGTTTTGAAAAGAATAAAATACATCTGCATTAAATCCAAATGCAAAATTTTTAGTAATGTCAAAGTATTGTTTATGACGGAAACTAAATTGCATCCAACGGTGAATCTTCTCTTTTGAATATGAAATCGTGGAAGTATTTCCTGGCTTAAATTTCTCTTTTCCATGTATATATTGCAATTGTATTTTGGAAAAAATTCCAGATGTTGGAAACTGGAAATCATTCAAAGAGTAAAGACATCTTGTTAAACCTGAAGCAAAATGATGAAATCTTGTATTGTCGGCCGTATCGTAAATGGTAGTATTCTTTATATTAAAATACTCATCATCAACAAGCCCATAGCCTGCATTAAAAACCAACTTGTCTTTCACTCCAATTGGAACTCCCAAATTAAACTGAATATTTGTTTCGTTTTGAACTATGTAGTTTAGAGGAGAGAAATCAAAGAAGTTTGTTTTTAAATTATAGTATCTCCATTTATTTGCATTAAACTCTATTTCTGCATAAAATGGGAAATGAGAAGAATTATCTAATCGAATACCTGTCATAAAAGAAGTGTAATATCTTCCTAAGAAAATATTAGTTTTTAGCTGCCATGAATAGTGATGTAGATAATTATATTCCGTTCCTAAATATAAATGAGAAATAGGATTTGAGGAAAGCAAACCTCCTACTTTTACTTTAAAACTCTCTTGAGTATTTACGTTTAGATTTAAAACATAAGATTGAGAAAAGTTGTTATAATATATGTATGGTTGCACAGATTTAATATTTCTATCAAAACATAATGAGAAATAGTTCCTCTTAATCTGTTCTGAAAAATTACCATTCGAAGAATTGTAAAACAAAGAACCTTCAATATAATGCTTTTGAGCTTGATTTGCTCCCTCAACTACAACATTATTAATAACTAAAGATGGTTTTTGATTATTGAAACTCTTTCTTATAAGGTCTAATTCTTCTTTTGTTGTTGAATCTTTCTGAAATTCCCTAATTTTTGCAATCTTTTCCTTTGCCGCATAATAACCAATAAAATAAGTTTCTTCCATTTTCCCAAAATCTAATATTCCAAATGGCTTAAGGTCTGGTTCAATGATAACACTGTTTTCACAAGTTATGTTATAATCTGTTTCTTTTGTAACAATATTCTGCAAGTATGAAACTACATCTCCTTCTCGTGGTGGAGGATAATTTCCTGAGATTTTAACACCAATAATAATGTCAGGATTATATATTTCTTGCATTTCTTTGGAAGGGAAATTATTATACATACCTCCATCAAACATTACCTTCCCTTCAATTGTTATTGGGGTAAAATAGAATGGGAATGTCATTGATGCTCTAACAGCCTGACCCAAGTCTCCTTTCCTTCTAATACTTGCTTTTCCTGCTTCAATATCTGAGGTAATGCAAAAAAAAGGAATCATAAGGGAGTCAAAATTATTATTTGCAACTGCAGATGCTCCTGCAAAGATTTCCATTAAAGCATAATCCATCTGAATTGTATTTACTACTGAAGAAGGTATTTGAAATCTAAATTTATTTTTTGTATCAAAAGTGAATGTTACTAAAGCTGGATCTTTTTCGTTTTCTTTGTAGAAATAGGAATAGTTTTTATCCACTTTTCCCGAAAGCCAACGTTGAAAATCTTCAGAAAGGAATAAGCCTTTCATTTGTTCAACGCTGTAGCCTGAAGCATATAAAGCTCCTACAATTGCTCCTACTGATGAGCCTGCAACATAATCTATGGGGATATTATTTTCCTCCAAAGCCTGAATTGCTCCAATATGGGCAAGACCTCTTGCTCCACCACCACTAAGAACTAACCCCACCTTTTGTGTTCTTTGTGAAAAACAAGGTGAAATTGCCATTAGAAGTGACAGAACAAAAAGTATTGCTTTTTTCATTAATATAAGTTGAACTTTTATCTTTGAAAAATTATTAAGCCTTTTCTAAAGCTTGTTGTAAGTCATTAATTATGTCTTGTGCATCTTCAATTCCAACAGAAAAACGCACTAAACCTTCTCCAATTCCTGCACTCTTACGTGCTTCTGGAGTCATTTTGGAATGTGTCATTGAAGCAGGATGTTGAATAAGTGTTTCAATTCCTCCTAAAGAAACAGCCAAGATACACATCTTAACATTATCCATTAGTTTCTTTCCAGATTCAAGACCTCCTTTAAGTCCAAAACTAATCATTGTTCCTGTTCCTTTCATTTGTTTTGCAACCAAATCTCTTTGCTTAAATGATGCTAAACCAGGATATTTAACCCATTCTATCTTAGGATGGTTTTCCAAAAACTCAGCAACTTTAATTGCATTCTCTTGTGCTCTTTCTATTCTGATTGCAAGAGTTTTCACTCCACGAATAACCATATAAGCTTGATGAGGGTCCATATTTCCTCCCAAGTTAAACATCATTCCTTTAATCTTGTCGTTAAGTTCTTTTGTTTTTGAAATAACGATACCGCCTACAATATCAGCATGTCCATTTATAAACTTAGTTACAGAATGCAAAACAACATCTGCTCCCAAGTCAATAGGGTTTTGAAGATAAGGAGAACAGAAAGTATTGTCAACAACCAAAACAGCACCAATTGAATGAGCAATTTCTGCACAAGCCTCAATGTCTGTTATGTCCATTGTTGGATTAGCTGGTGTTTCAATGTAAATCATTTTGGTATTAGGCTTAATTGCTGCCTTTATTTCATTTAAATCTGCAGTATTAACATAAGTTGATTGAACTCCAAATCGAGATAAATGTTGCTCCATCATAACTCTTGATGCTCCATAAACTGCTGCTGAGCTTATCATATGGTCATTTGAATTAAGCAAAGCCATGTAAACTGTTGAAACAGCAGCCATTCCTGAAGAAAAAGCTATTGAATCGTATCCATGTTCCAAAACAGCAATTTGACGTTCCAATGCCTTAACTGTTGGATTTCCCATTCTTGTGTAAATGTATCCTTGTTTTGTGCCTGCAAAACATTCTGCACCATCTTCTGCACATTCAAAAGCAAAGGTTGATGTTTGATAAATTGGCACTGTAGCACTTTTATATTCGTCGTGATGACCACTGTAGTGGATTAGTTGTGAGCTAAAACCGTAATCTTTTGGATTTTCCATATTCTATATATTATTTATTAAACGAAAATTAAATTTCTCCTGCAAAAATACAAAACAAATCAATACAATAAAAAATATTCTCTTCCTAAAGCAATGCTTTTATTGAAAATAAACATTATTTACGCTATATATATTAAGTTTATTTTTCCTTAGTCAAAGATTATTTTTATCAAAACAAGGGAAGAGATTACTTAAATCAAGAATAAATTTATTTAAATCAAGAATAAATTTTGCAAGGTGGCAGGATGTTGATTACATCGTGGCAGGATGTAGTATGCAAGGTGGCAGGATGTAGTGTACATGGTGGCAGGATGCAAAATATAATCTTGACTTACGTAAACTATAATAAGGCTTTGATAAACTTTTTTCAAACATAATTTTTTTTATATGCAAATTCCAGAAGAAAAAGCATTATTGAAATTTCATTTCCCCCAAAAAAAATCCTACTTCAAATTATCATTCAAATCCAAAAAAAGACTTTTCATGATTTTAAAAAGCAGTATATTAGCTACTATAAAAAAGAAAAAAGAAGTTTTTGTTGGTTAATTCACGATTATGGTATAATTTTGCAATCCAATAACATGATTTTAATATAAAATAAAAATATAATGAGACCTAACTTTAATAATATTGACCTCAACGCAAAGGAGAACAACTCTTCAAAAGCATGGGAAAAAATAGAAGATAACGGAACAAACTGGTTGACAGCAGAACAAATACCTGTTAAACCAATCTACACTCCAAAAGATTTGGAGGATATGGAACATCTTAACTATGCAGCAGGAGTTGCACCTTTCCTTCGTGGACCATATTCAACAATGTATGTAATGAAGCCTTGGACTGTTAGACAATATGCAGGTTTCTCAACAGCTGAAGAATCAAATGCATTCTACAGAAGAAATATTGCAGCAGGACAAAAAGGACTTTCAGTTGCTTTTGACCTTGCAACCCACAGAGGATATGACTCTGACCACGAAAGAGTTGTTGGAGATGTTGGAAAAGCAGGTGTTGCAGTGGATTCAATATTAGATATGAAGATTCTCTTTGATCAAATTCCATTAGATAAAATGTCTGTTTCAATGACAATGAATGGTGCAGTATTGCCAATACTTGCCTTCTACATTATTGCAGCAGAAGAACAAGGAGTTTCTATGGACAAATTAAGTGGAACTATCCAAAACGACATCTTAAAAGAGTTTATGGTTAGAAACACTTACATTTATCCACCAAAACCATCAATGAAGATAATTGCTGATATCTTTGAATTTACTTCAAAGAATATGCCTAAATTCAATTCAATATCCATTTCAGGTTATCACATGCAAGAAGCAGGTGCAACTTGTGATATTGAAATGGCTTATACCTTAGCTGACGGATTAGAATATTTGAGAGCAGGTATTAATGCAGGAATGAGCATAGACCAATTTGCACCAAGACTATCATTCTTCTGGGCAATAGGGATGAATCATTTTATGGAAATAGCAAAAATGAGAGCAGCAAGAATGCTTTGGGCTAAATTGGTTAGTCAATTCAACCCTAAAAGCCAAAAATCACTTGCACTAAGAACACACTCTCAAACTTCCGGATGGTCATTAACCGAACAAGATCCATTTAATAATGTTGCAAGAACATGTGTTGAAGCAACAGCAGCAGCACTTGGACACACACAATCACTACATACAAACGCTCTTGATGAAGCAATTGCTTTGCCAACAGATTTCTCTGCCAGAATTGCTCGTAACACTCAAATCTATCTTCAAGAAGAAACAAATATTTGCAAAAGTGTTGACCCATGGGCTGGTTCCTACTATGTTGAAAGTCTTACTCACGAAATTGCACACAAAGCTTGGCAACATATCCAAGAAGTTGAAAAATTGGGAGGAATGGCAGCTGCAATTGAAAGTGGAGTTCCTAAAATGAGAATTGAAGAAGCAGCAGCAAGAAAACAAGCTCGCATTGACTCAAACAGAGATACTATTTTGGGAGTTAACAAATATCGTTTGGAAAAAGAAGACCCAATTGAAACTCTTGAAGTAGACAATACTGTTGTTAGAGAAGCTCAATTAAAACGTTTAGCTGATTTAAGAGCAAATCGTAATGAAGCAGAATGTCAAGCATCATTAGAAAAACTTTCTGAAGTTGCACAAACAGGAAATGGAAACCTATTGGAATATGCTATTGATTGTGCAAGAAAGAGAGCTTCATTGGGAGAGATTTCAATGGCAATGGAAAAACATTTTGGACGTTATAAAGCAAAAATAAATCTTATTTCAAACGTGTATAGTGCAGAAACAAAAGATAGTTCAAGCTTTAAGAAAGCAGTAGAACTTGCAGATAAATTTGCTTCAATGGAAGGACGCCGACCAAGAATTATGGTGGCTAAAATGGGACAAGACGGACATGACCGTGGAGCTAAGGTTGTAGCAACTGGATATGCTGACATCGGATTTGATGTTGACATGGGACCACTTTTCCAAACTCCAGCAGAAGCAGCAAAACAAGCAGTGGAAAATGATGTTCATGTTCTTGGAGTTTCATCACTTGCAGCAGGACATAAAACTTTAGTTCCTCAAGTAATTGAAGAGTTGAAGAAACTTGGAAGAGAAGATATAGTTGTTATTGTTGGTGGAGTTATCCCTCCTCAAGACTACGATTATCTATACAAAGCAGGAGCTGCAGCAGTCTTTGGACCTGGATCAATTATCTCTGAATGTGCAATAAAAATACTTAACCTTCTAATTGAAGCTAACAAATAGTTCAATAATAGATTAAGTTCAAATAAAAAAATAACTCCTTATTCTAATTTTAGAAATAAGGAGTTATTTTTTTGTTGAATTAGCTATGATTAATTCTTATAGCATTCCAACAAATCCAATCTTAATTGCTATATTATTTAATCCTAAGTCAGGAAAATCAGATACTCTTTGTTTTGAGAGAGATAGATATGAATTGGAAAAATAGAATGTGTGGCGATATTCTCCTGCAATAACAAAATATTCCTTTGGTCCTCCAAAACGAAATTCTAATCCAAGTGGAATATAGAAATTGTTGTTCTGAGTAATTGTCCAAGCATTTCCAGCAATGGAATCCATAGTTAAATTATTGTCGGAAGTTCTTACATAATTATATTGATTAGCATTTAATCCAATCCCAACTCTTGGAACTATCATAAATTTCTCATTTTTCAATTTAATAACTGGATAACCTAAGTTAAGACTAATTAAAGATGTTAATACATTTAATTGTTTATTATTAGATTTATTTACATTTCCTTCAAATCCCAAGTCCATAACAATTTCTAATCCAAAAGGTGTTACTCCACCAATGTTAAAAAGTAATCCATAATTAAAGTCGTTAATATCTCTCATCGCTAACTTATTATTTATGGCTTTATTATCATTATGGAATGAGCCAGTAAAACTTAAACCAGATATAAACTTTGCTTTTTCTTATTACTATCTGTCTTTGCTTGATAAACTTCTGGGGCATTATCGGAAACGTATCTACTTACATTTACTTCTTTTTCAACGGTAGTTTTACCATCTACATTTGTTGTAATAATTTTTGTAGTTATGGTTGAATCACCAACTTCTTTTGTTTCTACAACCGTTGTTGTTGTTTTACTAACATTTTGTCCTTGTGAAATTGCACAAGCTCCAAGAGCAAGGACTAATAGAATTGTCTTTTTCATACTTAATAATTTTTTTTGATTAGTTTTTATTGAAAATTCCTGTTAAACCTATTTTTATTGCTAAATTATTTATTGTAAACTTTGGGAAATTATCTACTCTTTGCAAAGTGTTTGGCAGAAGTGCTCCAGTATTAAACACATTTAAGCGATATTCTAAGCCAAAAGACAAATAAGAAATTGGCAGTAGTCTATAACGAAATTCAACACCCAAAGGAATATATAAATTATGACTTAAAACCGCCCAAGAACTTTCTTTTAACTCTTCAAATGAAATTGCCCTACTATAAGTTCTTGAATATTGCAAATTAGTTAAATTATACCCCAATCCAGTATATGGAACTATCATATACTCATCATTCTTCAATATAAAAGGATAACCAAAGGTTAATGTCCCAATATTTGAAATTGACTTTAAGGTTTTATTACTCGTTTTATTGATTATTGATTCTACTCCATAACTTACCTTAAACTCAATTCCATTTCCAAATCTACCTCCTAAAGATATATCTCCTCCCAAATTAAGATTATTTATCCCCTTCATCCCTAAAAGAGAATTCAATCTTTGGTTATTATTGAGCGTTGTAAAGTCTATATTAATTCCAATTATAAATGCTTGGAGGTTTTTATTTGTATTATTTTGAATAGTTTGATTAACTTGTGCAGCGTTAGAGTTTTGTTTTGTAGTATTTAATTCTTCTTGTTTTACCTTAGAAGATGAAAGTGTTTCTTGATCAACCCTTACTTGGTCTCCAATTCTTGTTTTAGTAATTTTCTTGTAAAAAATTGAATCCCCTATCCTTTCACTTCCAATCCTTACATTAATATTCTGATTGTTATTTTGTGAAAATGATGTAAGAGCTAAGCAGATAAGAGATATAATTAAAAGTATCCGTCTCATAGGTTTTTAGTTTTTGAACTTAGGTTAACCTTTATTATAATTTCAAACGCAAATAATAATTTATATATTGCATCGTTTTATATCATTATTAGAACTAATAATTATTTTTTATGCTTAAGAAAATTGCATTTACCCTTTTGCTTTGTTGTGCATTTTTTGTTTCAAAGGCTCAACAAGAACTTTATGAGGCTTACTCTGTTTTAAATTTGCGTTCCTCTGCTCGTGTTTCAAATTTAGGGATGGATTTTCTTGCCTGGAAAGTAAACGATATATCTGTTGGAATAACCAATCCATCCATATTGTCAAAGGAAATGAATAATCAGTTTGCTGTTGGCTACACTGATTTGTTTGCTGGAATTTGGCAAGGTAACGTTGCTTACAGTCATACTTTCAACAAAATTGGCAGCTTAAGCTTTGGTTTAAACTATATTGGTTATGGAAAATTCCAAAGAACTCTACCTAATGGAGATCAAGTTGGAGATTTTACTGCTAATGATTATATGTTTACCTTAGGTTGGGGAAGAATGTTGGATAGTAATATTTATATTGGAGCCAATCTTAAACCTATTTTCTCCCAATACGAAGATTATTCTTCTATAGCCTTAGCTTTTGATTTAGCAGCAACTTACATAAGCAATAACAGAAGCTTTACTGCAACACTTATGGCAAGGAATTTTGGCACTCAACTTAAATCGTTTAATGATATTGAAGAGAAACTTCCTTTCCAACTTGAACTTGGTATTTCAAAAAAACTAAAGCATGCACCTTTGCAACTATTTGCTATGGTAACTAATTTGCAGAAATGGGACTTAAGAGAAGATGACCCTCTAAATCCAAGAGATGAAATTGATCCTTTTACAAACGAAATTAAAAGAGAAAATCATTTCTTAGGAACATTAGATAATATGTTTAGGCACTTGAATGTTGGGGTTAATTTTGAACTTTCAAAGAGTTTCTACTTAGCCTTTGGTTATAGTTGGAAGCAAAGTCGTGAGATGTATTTGAATGATGCTTTTTCTTTAGCAGGTTTTTCCTATGGATTTGGAATAAATATCAAACGTTTTCAGTTGAGCTACGCAAGAAATGAATACCACAAATACGGCTCTCCAAACCATTTAACCCTACTTGTTAAATTATAATCCACTTTCAACACCTTATTTAGAAACACATTCCTTTTATATTTGAAAACTTTACAAGCATCTCCTCAGCTTTTTATGCTATAGGATTTTGTTTATATAATGTTATTTTCATTTACGATAGTTATCTCGCAAGCCCAAGATAGTTATCTCACAACTCTGCGATAGTTATCTCAGATTAAAAAAGTGCGACTTTTCTTCTAAAAAGTGCGACTTTTTGATTAGAAAGTGCGACTTTTTTGGTCGGAAAGTGCGACTTTTTGAGTTGTGAATAGTTATCTCGAGAAGTTTGGATAGTTATCTTTCGTGTTTCTGATAGTTATCTCAGTCTAAAATATGCTTATAATAATTCTTCAAAATAGTGTTATGAAGTCAAGAGATAGTATTTTAGTGAGTTGGGATAGTTATGCTTTTATAAGTACTTTTCTAACATAGAGAATTTATTTATTATTCTGGAAAAGAATTATTTTCTCTTTTTATTTGGAAGATTGGAAATAAGTTTGTACGTTTGCCGCATATTGTAAAAATAAAACTATATCTTAATGATTAGTATTAATAACTAATGTAAATGAAAACTAAATTTTTAAACCTAAGTTCTGTTGCCATAGTGGTTGTAGCACTTTTAAGTATTGGTTTCTTCTCTGCTTGTGAGGAGAAGGAAGATAATCCTTTGATTGGAGAATGGGTATCTATTACTGAACGTCATGCTTATGGAGATACCATTGTATTTACTTCTGATGGAAAAATTGAAAAATGGAAAGAACTTACATATAATGTAACGGATTCTACATATACTCCTGCAAAGTATAAATTTTCTGAAGACATAATTGATATTACTAAAGGAGATAACACCCTTTCTTTTAAGTACTCTATTAACAATTCAAATTTAACAGTCTACCGTTTAGGCTTTGCTTTTACAATTTTAGCCGTTGAGAGAGAAGATATTACTTTTAAAAAGATAAAATAAGAAAACGTGAGAAAATTATTATTAATATTTATATGCATTTTTATGAACTCCAATGCATCATCTCAAGAAGTAAACATGAATAGATGGATAGATATTATATATTCAGATGAATGGAGAGAGAGAGGTTATCCTGATAATAAGGAAAGCATACAGTTTATGGGAGACTCAGCAAATACTAAGATTAAGATTGTATCAGGATGGAGAGAAACAATGAAAACAATAGGAGCAGATTGGGAGTTGTTAGATAATGATTACTATCTTGGAACAGACACAATACGAATATATGGAAATGTTAAAGGTATAGATGTTGGTAATAATGAATTTAAGAGGGTGCTTGATTTCGATAACAATACAGAACTTACAGAAATCTATATAAGTGGATCAGCAAAATGGATTAATGTTAGTAATTGTATAAAACTTCGTGGATTATATTGCGGAGGCTGCCATTTAACATCCATTGATTTGTCTCAATTGACAGAATTGATATATCTTAGTATTGGAGGCAATCTAAGCCTTTCGTATCTTGATTTAAGTAATCAGAAAAAGTTAAAATATCTTTATTGTGAAAATACTGGCTTAACAAGCCTTGATTTAAGAGGACTACCTGACTTACTAGATATTTTTTGCTTTGATACCAAAATTTCAACTGCTGGTTATGATTCAATATTTTGTGCTCTTCCAGAGAGATCTGGTATTGGAGATGATTATGGGTGGTTTGTTCTATATAGTGAATCTTTTCCTTCTTCTTATAATACTGTAATAGCAACAAATTCACAAAATGCTATTTCAAAAGGATGGTATGTGTTAAACAGAAACATTGAAATTATGCCTCCAACCACTGGAACATTTGATTGCAAATCAATAGGTACAGATGATGTTCAATTAGATTTTGTTGAGGCAAAGGTTTATCCTAATCCTGCAATTGATTATTTAAGTATTGAAACAAAGGAAAGAGTTCAAAGGTTTGAGGTTTATGATGCTTTAGGTAGAAATGTTATTTCCAAAATTCCTAACCAAAATAATTTCTCCATTGACATATCCAATCTTGAACAAGGAATATATATACTGAAGCTCCAAACCAAAGAAGGGATTGGTAGCTATAAGATAGTTAAGAATTAAGTACTATCTTGCAGTATCAACAACTCCTGTTTGATGATTTAACTCACTTCCTCTAAGTGAATGAGGAATACAAAATATTGTTATCATTACTGAAAAAGCAATTATTGAAGTAATACGAAAGATTTTCTTTTTCAAGAATATCATATTAATCAATAAAACAACTAAAGCTATTAATGTTTTATTGTCTGTTAAGTCATATCCAAAAGGGAATCCACTCCAATAAACTCCAAAAGCATATTTTTGAACAATTGGTCCAAAGATAAATCCACCTATAAAAAGAGTTATTAGTGTTAGAATAAGATAGCGAACAACATTCTTCTTGTTAGCAATTGCTAAAATTAGTCCATAAGCTGCAAAAAGCATGGAAACAAACATAAATATTATATGAGGGATTAGAACTCCTGCTGGAACTTCGCCTTTAAAACGAACTATTAAAGCATCTTCTTCAAAAAGATTTTGGTCGTTTATCTTCACATAGTATTCTAATTTCCCTGCATTAGGCTGTATTGGCAAATCAGCAACAAGTTTTTCATCTTTTCTATGAAAGTTTATTGAAGTAAAGGCATCATTAGTAGGATATTTCCTGTAAATAAGTTGAGCATTTGCAGAAGTGTCTGCAATATTTAGCGTTACGGTATTGCGGTTTGCAGTTGCTGAGCGAGGAAATGAAAGTTTATATTCTTTATTATTTATTGTTATTGTCGTTTTCTTTGGATTTGTTGGGCCAGTTTTCCTTTGATAAACACTTGTTGCAAGAGTTAGAACAACTGCAAGAGCCCAAAATAGAGCAATGGTTGATTTTTTCATAATCAATTATAATTTAATCTTAAGTTCTTTGGTTTTCCCTTCTCTTTTTATCTTGACTTTATATGTTTGATTCTCTTTTAAAGTTCCAAGAGCATCCATATAGGAATAAATATCAGTAATTTTTTTGCCATTAAGTTCAATAATAATGTCTCCTGTTAGCATCCCTGCCCTATCAGCTGGCTTTCCTTTTGAAACATTTTCAGCTTTTAAACCATCAGAACTTCCAGTTACATCGGGCATAATACCTAAGGTTACTTTAACATCTGACATATGTCCCTTATTTTTTGTTTCAGCAACTCTTCTAAACCTTAGTTTATTCTTTCTGTTAGCAACATCATTAGCAATATCAAAAGCTAAAGAGGAAACCACATCCATTCCTTTATAGTTTAATCGTTCGGGAGTATCGTATTGAGTATGATAAGTTGAATCAGCACCAGTTGTAAAATAAAATACTGGAATATTCTTAGCATAGAAAGATGCATGGTCAGAAGGTCCAATACCACTTGGAGATAATGAGACTTTTAGATTATTCAATTTTGCATACTTCTTAATTATCTTTTCCGATTCTTTAGAAGTCTTACTCCCTCCTACTGTCATTGAGTTATTTTTGAGTTTTCCAACCATATCAAAATTGAACATGGCAACAATTAGTTCTGAATCTAAAGACATTGCTTCAATAAACTGTTTTGAACCAATCAATCCTTTTTCTTCACAACAAAATGCAACAAATATTATACTTCTTTTTGGAGGATTTTTGGAAAACTTTTTAACCAAATCAAGCATAAGTGCTACACCTGATGCATTATCATCCGCTCCATAATGAATTTTGTTTGGCTCCTTTGAACGAGAGCCACTCATCATTGAGCCTAACCCCAAATGGTCAAAATGAGCACCAATAACAATACATTCCAGCTTCAGTAAAGGATCATTACCTTCAACAATTCCGACTACATTTCTTGAAAACTTATTCTTTGGACCAGCTTGCTTACTATTCATTGCAATTGATTCCATATCTTTGAATGCTACTTCTTGATAGAATGTTTCAAACAAAGGTTTAAGATTTGCTTGCTTAAAGATATTGGTTATATAATCAACAGCCAAACTATCTCCTTTGGATGAAGGCAGACGACCTTGCAGCTCTTCTGAAGCAAGATAATAAACAGTTTTTTCAATATTATAATCTGAAATCTTGCCCTCTTGGCAAAAAAGATTCGTTGTTAGAAAAGATAAAATAATTAGAATTAGGGTCTTTTTCATATTATGGCAATTAAGAAGTTTAATTTATTAATCGTCTCTTGGCTGAATTATCATTCCCCACTTTCTTTTAGATGCGCTCTTATCCAATATCTTTATTTCTTCAATAGCATATCTTCCATTAGGATGAATACCTATAACATCAATGATTCCATCGTGTTTCTTCAAAACAACCTTACTTAGAGAATAATTATTCTTTCTTTTCCATTGATGAGTGAAACTTTCTTCTGGAGTTTCTGGACGATAGTTTGGACAATCCCAAATATGAACTTCTGTCTGGAAAATTTCTCTCCAACGATATCCATTATAAGACCAAATTCTAATGACATTAAGATTTGACCAATCTCTATTTACTGACATAAAAGAAATTTCATCTCCACCATCACCATCAAGGTCTCCTTCATTGATAAGAAAGAAAACACCTAAATCTCCAGGCAAATTAAGTGGAGTTATATCATCATTATCTGAAAAAAGCTTTGTTGCACTTTCATATAACATTTCATCAAATCCATCTCCATCCCAATCGCCTCGAATTGCAAAGCGTGTATTTTCATTCTTATTCCAAGTCCATGATGCTGGGTCAGAAGTATTCTTAACAACATCTGTCCATGGTTTTATTTTTTCTTCGCTTTGGTTATTTTGGTTTTCGTTTTGAGCAACTAAAGTTTTAGCTCCAATCAACATTATTAAAGCAAAAGCAATTAAAATTAGTCTTTTCATATCAATGAATTGTTTTTATTTTTATATAACTTCTTCGTATCGTAGATTTTCTATAATGTAATTTTGTCTTTCTGGAGTATTATCTCCCATAAAGAAAGCAAGAACTTCCTTAATTCCACTTTCTTTATTTAATAGAACTGGGTCTAAACGAATATCCTTTCCAATGAAATGTCTAAATTCATCAGGAGATATTTCTCCCAATCCTTTAAAACGAGTAATTTCAGGATTAGTTCCAAGTTTTGTTATTGCTGATTGTTTTTCTTCATCAGAATAGCAATAAAAAGTCTTTTGCTTGTTTCTTACTCTAAACAAAGGTGTTTGAAGAATGTAAACATGTCCAGCCTTTACCAATTCAGGAAAAAACTGCAAGAAGAAAGTCATTAACAACATTCTAATATGCATTCCATCAACATCGGCATCGGTTGCAATTACAATATTATTATATCTTAAATTCTCCAAGTCTTCTTCTATATTTAAAGCTGACTGCAAAAGATTAAACTCTTCATTCTTATAAACTAATTCTTTGGTTTCTCCATAACTGTTAAGAGGTTTTCCCCTTAATGAGAAAACAGCTTGAGTGTTTACATCTCTTGACTTTGTTATTGAGCCTGATGCAGAATCTCCTTCGGTAATAAAAAGGGTTGATTCTAATCTCCTATCATCTTTTGTATTATAATGAATTCTGCAATCTCTAAGCTTTTTATTGTGAAGACTTATCTTCTTGGCACTTTCCTTTGCAATCTTTTTAATGCTTGCAATGTCTTTTCTTTCTTTTTCGCTTTGAACAATCTTTTGAAGAAGTCTTTCTGCTGTTTCTGAATTTTTATACAGATAATTATCTAAATTTCTTTTAACAACATCTATTATGTAGTTCCTTACTGTCTGCCCTTTACCATTTGGTTCCATATTGATTGAACCAAGCTTGGTTTTGGTTTGAGATTCAAATATTGGTTCTTGAATTCTTAAACTAATTGCACAGATTATCCCTGAACGAATGTCTGAAGGCTCATAATCTTTCTTATAAAACTCTCTACAAACTTTTGTTAATGCTTCACGAAAGGCTTGTTGATGAGTTCCTCCCTGAGAAGTATTTTGACCATTCACAAAAGAATAGTATTCTTCTCCATAAGCTTTATCGGAGTGAGTAAGTGCGAATTCAAAATTATCTTCTTTAATATGAATAATTGGATAAATAATCTCAGAATCTATGTTGTTATCCAAAAGATCATAAAGACCATTCTTGGAAGAGTATTTCTTATTATTATAGGTTATTACTAAGCCCTTATTCAAATAAGCATAGTACCAAATCATTTTTTCAATATATTCGTCAATGAAAAAATAATTCCCGAACAATTCTCCATCTGGAATAAACTCAATAACTGTTCCATCCTCCAAATTGGAGATTTCAATCTTATTATCTTTAACTACTTCCCCTTTTGAGAATTCAGCATCTTTTGACTTTTTATCTCTAATGGATTGAACATAAAAATAACTTGAAAGAGCATTTACTGCTTTTGTCCCTACTCCATTCATCCCTACTGACTTTTGGAAAGAAAGTGAATCGTATTTTGCTCCTGTATTTATCTTTGAAACACAATCCACAACCTTACCCAATGGAATTCCTCGACCATAATCTCTTACCCTAATCTTCTTGGTTTCAAAATCAATGTCAATATCAATATTTCTTCCAAATCCCATGGAAAACTCATCTATGGAATTATCAATTACCTCTTTTATGAGAATGTAAATACCATCATCTGGCGAAGCTCCGTCACCCAATTTTCCTATGTACATTCCTGGACGAAGTCTAATGTGTTCGTTCCATTTTAATGATTTAATGCTTTCGTCGTTGTAATTGGCTCTATTTATTTCTTCTTCCATTGTCATAGAATGCAAAAATACAAAAAGTTTTTGTTTGTTGTTTACATTTTCTTTACTTTTGCTGTTTGTAAAGAAAAACAATATATTATTATGAAAAAACTAAGCCTATTTTTATGTGTTTTATTTATTTCGTTAAGCTTTTCTTCCTTTGCTTCAATTTCTCAATTTAATCCACCAACCAACTTAACTGCTTCAAATATTTACTTTGATAATGCAACTCTTTCGTGGAGTTCAGATACAAATGCTTATTTATGGATTTTATCTTATAATATTTCTCAAAGCAATACACCTATTGAGCAAGTTCTTTCTACTAATTCGACTCAAATATTTGGTTTAGTTTCCAGTATAACTTACAACTGGAAGGTTAGAATGATTGATATAAATGGAGACACAACCCAATGGTCTGAAGTTGCAACTTTCCAAACACCAGGTGAAATTACTGGATGTGATAATATTTCGGGATTAAGTATTGATGCAATGGGAACTAATGGAATTACTGTTCAATGGCAAGCTAATACTAATCAAAATCAATGGGAAATTGTTTATGGTGAGTTAGGTTCAAATCCTGATTTAGATGGAACAAGAGCAATTGTTTCAAATTATTTCTATGTTATTCCTTCATCTAACTTAATACTTAATAACTGGTATCAAATTGCAGTAAGAAATAAATGTTTGGGAGCAAATAGTGGCTGGTCATATATAAACACGCGTTATATATCTAATCAATTCTACGACCTTCCTGTTCAACAAACCTTTGAAAGTGATGAACAAAATGCAATCTTTGGATTTGTTAATGGCTCATTAAACCCTTGGGTTCTTGGCAATAGTTACAATACAACTTTAGATGGCAGCAATTCTATTTACATTTCAACAACTGGAGGCACAAACAATAATTACTATCCTTTAGTTTCAGCAATCAGTTATGCTTATATTGATGTTTTAATTCCAGATTACGCATCAAGTTTCTACTTAGATTTTAAATGGAAATGTTTGGGAGAAGCTTCAAATGACGCAATGAAAGTTTATTTACTAAATTCTAACTCCGCATTAGATATTTACCAATTGCCTCAAGATGTAAACAGAATTGGACAAACAGCATATAATAATCAAAACTCCGATTGGCAAAATGAGCATATAGAAATTCCAGCTGCTTTTATTGGACAAGTTAGAAGATTGGTTTTTGCCTGGCAAAACAACTCCTCTATTGGAGGTTTGGGAGGAGCAATTGTAGATGATATTTACATAACAGGAAGATATTGTGCAACTCCAACAAATCCTACTCACAGTTATGTTTCTTCCAATTATGCAAACCTTAGCTGGAACTTTGCACAGGGACAGGAATTTTTCAATATTCAATACAGAAAAATTGGAACAACAGCTTGGAGTCAAGTAGATGGAGTAACTTCTAATCATATATTAGATAACTTAGATGATAATTCAACTTATATTTACAGAGTACAAGCCGATTGTGGTTTAGAACAAAGCTTCTTCTCCGTAACAGATACTTTCACAACTCTAATTCGTTGTCTTGCTCCTGAAGATGTTCATGCTATTTCCTATTCAACAGATAGCGCCATTCTTACCTGGAGTGATGATCCTAATGTTACTCAATGGATATTGGAATATGGAGTAGATAATGGAGAAAATACAAACTACACAAGAAAGATTGTTTTCTCAAGACAGGACACTTTAAGAAATCTTACCCCTGACACTTATTACAATGTAAGAGTAAAAGCCATTTCTCTTCAAAATGACACTTCCATTTATTCAAACACATATCGTTTCCACACACTTTGTCCTTACATTACTCAATATCCTTCAAATGAATTACCAAACAGCATAACATGGACAAACCCTAATGGATATTCCAACACATATTCTTGCTGGGAAGTTAAGGGAGATACATTACTTTCCCCAGTTTACGACTTCTCTCAAATTGGATATCCAGAACTTTCCTTTAAGTTTCAATTCTTAGATAGCGTAGCTTCATTTACCTCCACAAAACTATTAGTTACAAATGACGGAAACATATTCTACAACCTAAAAACCCTATACCAAAGCAACACATTAGCAAATAATACCATTGAACTTCCTCAATATGTAAACGAACATTTTGTTAGATTTGCCTTTGTCCCTTCATACTATCAGGTTTCAGTTGCAAATATTGAGATTAAAGATTTCAATGTTGTTGAAAAATGTAAATCACCAGCAGAAATAACCATTTTAGAACTCAATTCAAACAGCGTTAACATTGACTGGACAGCATATTCCAACACTACAAGCTGGGATATTATTGTAACAGACACCATCCTCAACACCTCAACAAACTTTTCAACCACAATTCATCCATACCTTATCACTAACCTCCTTCCTAACCGTCCTTATAAGATTTGGATAAGGTCAAATTGCGGAAACCAGATGGATAATACTTGGACAAAAACAGTTATTCACACCCTTGAAGACCTCTCCTGCCCAACACCAACCAATTTCTACGCCTATCATATTACAAGCACAAAAGCAGATGAATCCGTATTCTGCGGCTGGGATGCATTAGAAAGCACAATGTGGGAATTCCAATACAAACAAAAATACGCAGTAGACTGGACAAGCCTTATCCTATTCACAAACCCACAATACGTTTTGAGGAATTTGGATATGGAAACAGAATATATGTTTAGAGTAAGAGCAATCTGTTCTTTAGCAGACACAAGCTACTGGACTAACACAGTAAATGTGAGAATAAGCGGCTTAGAAGACATCATCGACTATAGCAAATTAGTAAAAATCTATCCAAATCCAGCAAAAGACATTCTAAATATAGAAACAGAAACTAACGACTTTAGTCAAACCAAACTAATAGACCAAAATGGAAGAATAGTAATGACTTGGGGCAAACTACCAAACAATATAAACGTTTACTCACTCCCAGTTGGCAACTACTACTTGCAGATAAACACCCCTCAAGGAAAAGTAACTAAGAAGATAATTATTGCAAGATAGAGATTTTGATTAAGAATTAGGATATTTAGAAATTAGACTTGCTCTTTTAGGATTTAAACGAAGATATTTAGGATTTAAACGAAGATATTTAGGATTGAGAAGCCTTCGTTGTAGTCTGTAAAGCCACTTTTTCAGGTTAAAAAAGCCGCTTTTTTAGGTCGAAAAAGTGGCTTTTTGGGGTAAGAAAAGCGGCTTTACAGACTATCGGGAAGCCTTCTGAGTTCAAAATAATCAAGTCTAAATCCCAAAAAAAGAAGTCTTAGGACAAGAAGAAGAAGTTTAAATCCAAAATGATAGTATAATTCAATTTAATAACCAAAACATTTATTATTATGGGAATAAGATATTTTAGAAAAAAGATAAAAGTAAACATCAACGGACAAACAGTTGATAAATTTGTTGCAGATATTCAAGAAGAAACAGTTTTAGATTTTGAAGATTTAGCTGAAATCATCGAGAAAAAATCAACAATGTCTCGAGGAGATATAGCAGGAGTATTGCTTGAGGCAGAAAGTGCAATTGCAACAATGCTTTTAAATGGGCATCCATTCAATTTTGGAGCATTGGGCACCTTTTATCCAACCATACAAGCAAAAGCATGCGATACTCCAGAAGAAATTACAACCAAAACAATTAAAAGATTTTATCCCCTTTTCAAACCCTCAAAATTTCTGAAAGACAAATTTAAGGAAGCAGTATTCCGCCTTGGCGACAATAAGGTTAGAGAAGTTAAATATAAGAGAAAAGATTAGGGAGAGAATGAGAATATTCAAATTGCTTTGCTTTATAGTAATATTGATTGTGTCTATTACTGCAAAATCTCAAATTGTTAAAAACGACTTGAAAATATATAAAGAGACGGTAATATTTGTTGATACAATTACAATAGAACAACCTATCATCATAAAACATTCTTTTAAATCAAGTTGTGGCGGAATATATTTCTGGAGAAAATGTAATAATGTGGTATTTTATTTTTCTTCGAAAGCCTATCTTGATAGGATTACAGATAAAAAATTTTCAAATGATAGCTTATTATTTTCTGATATCTGTTATAATTATATCTATTTAGTTTCTCGCTTCCCTTCAAAAGACCTTATTAAAGAAGATGTATTTCTTCCTAAAATATATGATATGTTCACAAATGATTTATCTTCACTACAAAGAGAAAGAAATTATATGATCAGAGATTATATTGAAACTAATAAAAAAGGAATATCATATTCTGAAATAAAAACCAAAAGGTTTGCTGTTTTTCTACTAAGAGATGATTACTTCTCTAAAAGTAATCCAGATATAACAAAATATTATAAAGTTGCTATTCCAATTGAAAGCCTCCCTTAATCTTTTTTGGTAAGCTTGATTATGGTGTTTAGCATCTTTTCTGTTTGGGCGGCTCCTTCTCCTAAAATAAATCCAATTTCCTGTACTTGACGAAGGTTTTGCTGGATTACATCGGTTACTCTATTTATTATTTCTTGAGGTTTATCTTCATTATCATAGAGGTTTCTTATCAAAAGAGCAACTCTTTTATGTGGTATTAATGCAAAGAGTGTTACGTTAACCAGTCTGTCTGAAAACTCAATATCTTTATTAATAAATGCCTCCTCTCCTTTCAAAACAAAGTCAATTTGAGTGGAAACGCTCTTTGGAACTAATGAGTTTATATTTGCTCCAATTAATGCAGGGATTATTTCATCTATCTCCTTAGCCTCATCTCCTAATATTTCAATAAATGAAGCATTGGAATCGGCTATTTTCATATTCTCATCAATCACTGCAACCCCAATCTTTAGGTTATGTATCATTAAAGACAGGGCTTTTGAGGCTTCTGCATTATGGGTTTGTTGAAGATGAAGAATATCTTTCAGGTTATGGATTTCTTCTTGGGAGGATATTAGTTCTTTTGTTGTTGTTTCCAATTGTTGATGGAATATACGGTTTCCTTTTTGTGTGTGAGTAAAGCACATATCTTCTGTTGCTATTCCTTGTGCTATTGCTTCTGCAAGTCCATAGCATGTTCCGTATCCACATGCTCTGCAATCGGTATGGCGTCCACTTGTTGCTTTATCCAATTTCACAAAAGCTTCTTCCATCTCTTCTTGTGTTGGGGTTGGAAGAGTTTGTTTGTCTTCTTTGTAATTGCAAATTATATCGGGCAAAACAGAGTGTTTTAACATATTGTTTTCCCATGTTTTTTTATCAAAGTTTGCAATTCTTTTCTTTACATATTCTGTAACTAAGTTATGTCTTATAAATTTCTGTCCTTTTGCCGATGAGCCTGGTCCTGCAATACATCCTTCACAGAAATAGAGGTTGAAATTCTTGTTAAACTTATTCCCATGTTCTGAAAATTGCTTTACAGCATCAATTGAATCGTCTGCTCCGTGTGCTGACATAAATTTCCCTTCAATAAGGGAGGTTGACAAATCACATGCCTCAACAAATCCTTCTGGAATTGGATACAAGGCTCCTTTAAAACCTAATGGAGAATCAAAATCGGAAAAAGAAACTGATTCTTCTCTAATCTTAAGTTCTCTAAATATTCTTCTGAGTTCTCTAAATGACAAAACAGCATCTAATTTGGCAGAGTTTTGATGACGATTGATATCTTTTTTTGCTCCAAGACAAGGTGTTATGCTTACTATTTTTAAGTCTTTTCCGTAAACATTTCTTAATACAGTTGCTGTTGCATTGGCTGGAGAAACAGTTGGAGTTATGTTGCTCACAAGGTCTGTTGCATATTTTTCAATGTACATATTCATTACAGGACAATGTGATGTTAGAAGAAATTTGCCTGAATTATCATTAGCAAAATTTGCTTGTCGTTTTGCAACTAAATCAACGCCAAAAGCAACCTCTGTAACGTAATCAAAACCTATTTCACGAATCATTCTAACAAATTTTCTGTAGTCAGTAATGTCTTCAAACTCCCCTGCAATTGAAGGGTCGCAAATTGCAGCTACCTTACTTACACTCTTTATTAATTCCTTAACAACACTTATTGAATCCGTTACATTAATAGCATTAAATGAACAAGCCTTAATACATGTTCCACATCCAATACATCTTTCTTCAATAACTTCAGGATAAATACTTTCCTTACTTACTTTAATTGCCTTAACTGGACATTTCCTAACGCAGGAATAGCAGGAGGTGCAATTCTTTTGATTAAATGTATATACGTTGTTGCTCATAAAACCATATTATTATTTGAATACAAAACTAATATAAAAAAGTAAAACACACAACAAAATTATTTATTTATCCATTTTTTCGCTCTAAAATTTGCAAATACAATCAAAATAATCTATTTTTGCACCTTGAAGAAAAAAAGTTTCATGCAACAATTTAAAATTTACATATTATCAACCTTGTTTGCTATTGGACTGCTTATTAGTCCAACAGTTTCCTTTGAGGAAAGAGTTGATGTTGCATTGAAATTTGAATCGGGCTTATTGATAAAGAACAAAGTTATATTTGGATCTTCTGATTCATTTATCTCTGCTGCAAAATCTAATTCCAGATCTAATTTAGAATTAATTCTTTCTGAAAGAAGACAAGGTATTTCAAAACTTGACAACCCAACCTTTGCAGATCAGTTAAGCCTTTCTGTTGTTAACAATCCTTTTGATAAGTATTCTTACTATAGAAGTAAGTGTCTTAAACGCTATAAGGTAGCAAAATCAATCTACCAAATAGGTTCCTTACTTATATAATCCAAATTAAGTCTTTTGTCTGTTTCTAATTGAAAAATCAGGAAGTCAATTAGAAATATTTATCCTATCATTTTTATAGATTTATTTGTTTTAACGCCAAAATATCGTATTAATGATATAGGAAATTGGGACATAAAGCTTTTTTCAATAAGTAATTACAAACAATTTGACAATTTGTTTTAAACATATTAAGCTACTCTTTTAATAAAAAGGGTAGTTTTTTTTATTTTATCCCATAACAAAACGCACAAAACATTCCTCACAAGAACAACCCCTCTTCCAATCCTCCTAACTCCTTAATTAAAAGCAACAAAACAAAGAATAAATTTATTAGAATAAGGAATAAATTCGTTATGGTCGTACCATAACCATATTATGGTCGTATGATAACTGTGTTATGGTCGTACCATAATATTAGTAAGGTACGACCTTACTCAAGTAAGGTAGCATGTTACTTATAGTAAGGTGCTACCTTATGAAAGTATCCTGCCACCTTACAAAAATTAAACCTTGTTTTAATAAGCTAAAACAAGGTTTAATTATGATATAATCAAGTAAAAATAATTTATTTCTTTATTCTTTCTATGGTTTTAGGATTAGACAGCTCTCTGAAAGCATCTTTCCCTATCTTTCTGTGAGTTGAATTGGATGAAGAAGAAAGCTTTTGAGAAAGCTCTAAAGCGTATGGATGAAGGTAAAGACTTCTTTTGCCAATCTGTCTTAATGCCCAATTGACGGCTTTCCAAACAAAATTTCTTTCATCAAAGGCATATTCCTCAATAAGAGGAAGATATTTTAAAAATTCTTCATCAGGCATTTTCTTAACCCCAATTGCTAATCCTGCAATCAAAGAAAAGGATGTTCTTCTAATATATTCCTTTTCACTTTTACAATATTGAAAAATCTTTTTTTCTACAAAAGGTGTATATCTATATAGATTATAGCAAGTACCATCAACAATAGCCCAATTGTCAAAATCTTCTGTCCAAGCATCCATTTGCTTGCTTGTGATTTCATTTTTATCGGCTATAAGTGTTGCTATCATTCTTGCTTCGTGATATTCTTTTTGCCAAAGCTCAAGAGCAAGTGGATGATTAATTTTTATTTCTTTGGCGATACTTCTTATTTCAGGTGCAGAAATCCCCAAAACAATTCCTCCCTTTACTCCAAAATACTTAGCTTGAGCTATCTTTTCTTCATCAGATAAAGAAATCAATCTCTCAACAATTGCATTTGCAGTATTCATTTAGTTTTTAGGGGTAATAAGTTTGAGATATATTGGGAAATGGTCGCTTATTCCTCCTTGATATTTGAATCCTTTATAGGTACTAAAAGGAGTTATCATGGTTTGATTTGGATTATTGTCAATAAGAAAATCTTGCATAAAGATATGTGAAGTTGTGGAAGCAGTGTCAATCTTTTGAAGCAAATCATAGGAAACTATCATTTGATCAAAATTAAGCATCTTACCCATATAAGTATAAGAACCACGCTTGTCTTTGTCCTTATTCATAAGATTAACGAAAGTTGGAGTATGATTATAGTATTTTGCTAACTTAAATCCTTCCTGAATCGTTTTATCCCAAGGATTATCGTTAAAATCCCCCATAATAATTATATTCTTTTCTCCTTTATCGTAAAGTTCTTTAGCTTTCTTATATATTAAATCAAAAACAGCTTTGCGAAGTGGTCGATTTCTATCTTGATTTCGCCTTGAAGGAGCATGAACAACAAAAATATGAAGAGGAACTTTATTTAATATTCCATTAACATATAGAATATCTCTTGTTGGTTCATCAATGATAAGAGATTTATCAACTACAATATTTTCGTGTCTAATTACTTTAAACTTATCCTTTCTATATAGCATTGCTACATCCATTCCTCTAATGTCGCTTGAGTTATAGTGAATGAATTCATAATTACCTTTTTTCAGAGGAGAGTCATCGCAAAGAGCAGAAAGAACTCTATCGCTTTCAATTTCACATAGTCCAATAATTGAAGGAAGATTGCCTTTAGACATTGCAATATAAGTTTTTGCCAAAAGGTCTTTCTTCAGGTTAAAGCGTTCCCAATTCCAATTGCGTGGAGAATTAATTGTAAAATCATCATCTTTTGAAAGAGAGTCATTTGTCGGATAGAAAAAGTTCTCACAATTGTGAAAAGCTATTATTTCTGTTTGAGATTTTAGGAGTTGGGGTAATAGCATAATGATAATTAGAAAATAATATTTTTTGTATTTACTTATCAATACTCATCAATATTGGTTTTGAAAAAATAAGGGCGTTATGCAATTACGCAATACGCCCTTATGAGAATTTTGTTATTATTGTGCTTTATAGAAAGGCATTCTAACTACAACAGCTTTAAGCAGTTTTTCTCTAACCTTAATATAAATTGCTGTATCTTTTTTGCTAAAAGCTGTTTGAACATAAGCAGTTCCAATTGCTTTTGACAATGAAGGAGCTTGAGTTCCTGAGCATACTCTACCAATAACATTACCTTGCTCATCACAAACTTCGTATGCTTGACGAGGAATTCCTTTGTCTATCATTTCAAACCCAACAAGTTTTTTAGAAACACCATTTACTTTTTGTGCTTCAAGAAATTCTCTATCAATAAAGTTATTTCCTTCTTCAAACTTTGTCAACCAACCTAAGCCTGCTTCAATTGAAGATGTTGTATCGTCAATTTCATGGCCATAAAGACAGAAACCCATTTCCAAACGAAGAGTATCTCTACAACCAAGACCTGCTGGAACTATTCCAAATTCTTTTCCTGCTTCAAAAATAGCATCCCAAATTGTTGTTGCATCTTTTGGAGAAAAATATATTTCGCATCCACCTGCTCCAGTGTAACCTGTTGTTGATAAAAGAACATTTTCAACGCCAGCAAGAGTAAGATATTTGAAAGTATAGTATTCCATATCTTCAACTGGAGTAGAAGTAAGTTTTTGCATAACCTTTAAAGCCAAAGGTCCTTGTATTGCAAGTTGAGCATAAGAATCAGATTCATTAGTAAAATCTTTTCCTAATTCTAATCCCATTTCTGTTGCAATCTTACTCATCCAATTCCAATCTTTTTCAATATTTGCAGCATTAGGAACCATAAAATATTCTGTTTCACTAACTCTGTAAATTAGCATATCGTCAACAATACCACCTTTGCCATTTGGTAAAACTGTATAAAGCACTTTGCCATCGAAAAGTGAATCTATATTATTTGAAGTACAGTATTGAATAAAATCATGAGCCTTTGGTCCCTTTGCTCTAAACTCTCCCATGTGAGAAACGTCAAAAACGCCAACAGCATTTCTTACGTTATTATGTTCAGCAACTAATCCTTCATAGGAAATTGGCATATTGTAGCCTGCAAATTCAGCCATTTTGGCACCAAGAGCAATGTGCTTTTGTGTAAACGGTGTTTGTTTCATATCTTTATTTATTATTTTATTGAATATATTTATTAGTTTTGTGTTTAAAAATGCAAATTTAGACTTTTTTATTTGTTAATCAAAGCTTTTTAGTTCTAATTTACTTCCATCCCATATTGCATAACTACTTGCATTTATCCAATCGCTCAAAATTATTAGCTTCTTGTTATCTTCAATTACGTATTCCTTATTTAGATGGCGATGCCCAAAGACAAAATAATCTATTGGTTTTTCTTTAATTGTCTTTTGACAAAATTTATACATTTCTTCTCTATGTTCCTTATCCATCAAATCTTCTTCAGAGTGAGACTTACGGCTTGATTTTGACCAACTATTTCCAAAAGCAAGTGCCCAACGTGGATGAATGGAAGCAAACAAAGCTCTAATTATCTTTGAGCCAAAAAGACTTTTCATAAATAAATACATCTTGTCTGTTTTGTCTAATCCATCTCCATGAGCCAGATAGAAAGTTTTGCCGTCAATGTTTTGTATCAATTCTTTTGTGCAAACTACCATTCCTATTTCTTTTTGAAAATAATCTCTAATCCATTGATCATGATTACCTGTAAAGAAATAAACCTGAGTTCCCCTATCAACAATTGAGGCTAAAGTTCCAAGCAAACGAACATAGTATTTGGGAACTACATATTTGTATTCATGCCAGAAATCAAATATATCTCCCATAAGATAAATTGCTTTTGCATCTTTTTCTGCCTCCAAAAGGAATCGAACTAACTTCTTCTCCCTTTGAAGAGATTCCTCATAATTGGGAACTCCCAAATGAATATCAGCAACAAAATAATATTTATTTTTTATCATTTCTTATTTGCCAATTCTTTAGTTTGTGTGGAAATAGAATCTTGTGCTGCTTTTGTTTTTGCATCATCAATCAAATTCTTTAGTCCAATTGTATGTTTGTTATTTGGATATTTCTTATTTAGCTCTGCATAAACTTCCTCATATACGCTTAAGTCTTTGTTGAGGTTAAACAAATAGTGATTATCAAAAGAGCGATACAATGCAATTATACAAGATAAAGAGCCTTTATTGTCTTTTAGAAACTTTCTTATAATATCTTTTTGATGTATCTCCAACATATTGTATTGGTCTAAAAGCTCAGCTTTAAACTCCTCAAAGTTCGATACATATTTATTTTCATAAAGTGTTTGTTTGATTTCTGCCAACACAGTGTTGGTTTTGATGTATTGTTGATTAAGTTGATGAAGTAGTTCTGATTCTTTCGAATTTTTAACTGTATAGGTTGAAGAAAGTGAATTGAAAGAACCTGAAATAATTATATCTTCTTGCTTTTGAGGAATAAGCGTTATGTAATCATTTTCATTTCCCATCAAAACATAGATTGATGGTTCTTTATATTTATAGTCAAAACTAAACTTCCCTTTTTCATCTATTTCAATTGTATCTATAGGCATTAATCCTTGACCTGTCATTTCCAAAAAATAAAGGCTTTTGCTTTCCCCATTATTCAATTGACCGCTTATTCTAAAGCTGTCCTTATCTATTTTATTGCATCCAGCAAACGCCAAAAGCAAAACTATTATTCCCAATATCTTTTTCATAATCCAATTATTAAATTTTATTTGTGTAACTTCTCAATAAATGATCAGCAATTGTTAGAGCAGCCATTGATTCAACTATTACAATTGAACGTGGCACAATACATTTATCATATCGTCCTTTATTTTCAATTTTATGTATTTCTCCTTCTTTATCAATGCAAGAAACTTCCCTATACAAAGTTGAAATTGGCTTAAATCCCACTCTAAAAAATACATCCATTCCATTAGAAATGCCTCCTTGTATTCCTCCAGAGTGATTTGTTTTTGTTGAAAAATCTTCATTCCAATTGTCCATTTGCTCTGAGCCATATTCCATACATCCTTTAAATCCATCTCCAAACTCAAAAGCTTTAACAGAAGGAATACTTAACATAGCTTTTGCCAAATCAGCACTTAATTTATCAAAAACAGGCTCTCCCAATCCAATAGGCATATTCTTTATTTCACAAGTAATGGTTCCTCCAAGAGAATCTCCTTCCCTATTAAGTTTTTCAAATTCTTTTTCAATCTCTTCCCTTTGAGTAGAATAATCCCAATTACCTATTTTTTCAATTTGTGCATTGATTATAATATTTGCTTTATGCTTTAACAACAATTTAGCAATACTTCCTCCAACAACTCTTGATATAGTTTCCCTTGCTGAAGCTCTTCCTCCTCCTGAAGAAGCATTAATACCAAATTTCCTATTGTAAGTAAAATCAGCATGAGAAGGGCGAAACAAATCTTCTAACTCTTTGTAGTCTTCCTTTCTAAAATTCTCATTCTTCACAAAGAATGCTATTGGAGTACCTAAAGAAATATTATTTTCAATTCCAGAAACAAAAACTACCTTATCTTTTTCATTTCTTGGAGTAGAAATATCTTTTTGAGTTGGCTTTCTTCTTTGAATTTCACTATTAATAAAATCCAAATCAATAGTCAAACCAGCAGGACATCCATCAATAACTCCTCCAACAAAGTCGCTATGTGATTCTCCAAAAGTAGTTAATCTAAAAACCTTACCAATTGTATTGCCTGCCATTATTTCTAAAATATACATTCTCTTAAGCCTTGCAAAATTATTGAAAAAAAGAGTTAGAGCAAAGGTTTTCGTAAAATAAAAAACAGCACATTCATTTTCTTTTAGTCTGCTATCAAAAAAAAGAAGGGAGTCATATTAAATTAAAAAGAAAAGAGACTCCATTGGAAAACAAGTTTCCTTTGCAGTCCCTTTCTTTTATAAGATTCAACTTTTAAATCCAAGAGGAGCATTCTCAATACATTGAAATAACTTACATTTGATCTATATATTAAGCCTTTTACTTCCCAACAATAACTTTTCCACTAATAGTTTTGTCATTAAGAGAAACATTATAAGTATAAGCTCCAGCATTAAGATTAGAAATATAAACCCTATTTCCTTGCTTAGCACATAAAAGAGCTTTCTTAACCAACTTCCCTTGTATATCAAAAAGCTCAATTTCTCCTTTCTTAAAATTAGTTACCTCAATATCAACATAGACATAATCCTTTGCAGGATTAGGATAAACTTTTATTGTTTCCTTTTCTTTTGTTGCAATATCAATTAAACTAATTATTCCATTTGGCATAAATTTAATTACGTTAGTTGTGCCAGTAAACAAGTTATAAAGAGTTGCAAATAATCCTCCATCAGAAGTTGCTTTAACTCCATTAATTTGTATTGGTTGCAAAGTGTCTATTATAAACCTATAATCAAAATTAATAGTGCCATTAACTCCAAAATTCAAAATCTGCATTACTCCAGAATAATTTGAATCAAATATACCTGTATTAGCATTTAGAAAAGTACAATAATAAATTGAATCCTCATTTATAAAATCAACTCTGGTCTGATAATCTGGAATATATTCATTATAAAAAGATAAATTCTCCATATCAATCATTATATTTGATACTTGAATCATTTGTTTATCATTTAATATATTGATGTAATATCTATATATATCAGCCCCTGTACTTAACGCTAAGGGAGAAATTGTAACTGCAATGGAATCATTAATTGTTTTAAAATTATAAAGCATTATTGACGAATCAAAAGAAGCTGAATCAAAAATTTCAAAAGTTGATTTATCAATATAAAAAACTTTTGTATTGTAAGCTTGTAAATATTCCCTAGGAGTTTGATATAAAACAAAAAAATCATCCTTCTCTGAAATAGCATATCCTGCATATCTATTTGAACGAAGATTTTCGTAATCTTTTAATACAACTCTTTCTCCCAAAGAATCTACTATCAATAATCGAGGAAAACGCCACTCAATATCATTCTCTATTGCTAGTAATAACATAGCTATATTTTTATCTTTTGTTACAAAAGATTTTATTGGTTCTATAGTTGCAATGCTATTTTCATTTTCTGATTCATTATATATTAATTCGGTATCAATATTATTCCCATTTAAGTCATTATAATAAAAATAGATTGAATCAATTATAAAACTATTAACATTATTATCTCCTTTTATTGTTCCATGTGTTCCATAAAGTAAATTATTGAGTTTAAAAAATAATGGATTTATAAATGAAGTATCAATAGGATTATAAATTGAATCAATAATATTCAGATTATTATCAATTTGATAAATATTCATCCCATTTCTTGAATAATTTCCAAACCAAAGTACATTATCATTATCATAATCTTTAAAAGGATAAGCATGATTATCATAGTTTCTCAAGATAATTTTATTATCAATTGTATCTACTTGTCCTTGAATATTCGGACAAAATAACACAAACAATAACAATATATGTATTTGAGATATTAGCTTTATCATATTTTCATTAAAGATTAAATATTATATCATCAATTCTTATGGTTGGCTCTTGACGTACTACTGTTCCTTGCATCCAATTATCAATTATTAATACTGCAGTACTTAAACTACTACTCTTTAAACCTATATATCCTCTAAAATCCATATTAATATTTATATCCAATAGTTTTAATCCATCATTAAGGGATTGTCTGATTATATCTGCACGATTAAGAGTAGCAGGAATAAGTATATTTTCAAAGTCTTCATTATTGAAATATGGATAAGGCTCACTAATAAAATGTGGATAAGTTAATGAGAACAAAGTATAATACTCTCCTCCAATAAAATATGATGAAGCGAATGATGTTATACCATAAACAAATCCAAATAAAGGCTTCAAACATAGACTACGTAGTTGAGGCAAAGAATAAGAATAAGCATCAGGGGTAATAGGTTGTCCATTGTTTACATAATCTCCAATATCAATATGAATAAAGTTTGCTACATTTGGTATATCTCCAACTTCTCTTACTACTGAACATGAATGCATTCCTATAGCTAACATATCTGCCTCTGGAGCAAAAGGAAGATGTGGAGGGATTATTATTTTAAAAGTTATTGTATTATCTGTCTTAGATGAGACAAATAAATCTGAAAATTTCATAAACTTATTCGACATTTCATTTTTTATTCCTATTAAAAATTGTCTATACTTAGTCTTTAATTCGTCTCCATATATTTCAGCATCATCTACATTAACTGTAAATTCAAATGATTTTTCTTCATATGAAGCTGTAACATCATAATCTGTATTCTTATCAACAATAGCATAATTAAAGTACATCTCCATTGCTAACAAAGCTTGTTTTATTTCCATATCTGGCATCGATATTTCATTATTCATAGCTTTATTAAAATCAACTAGTAAATCTTGTGCTTGTTGCTCTGTAATATCTATTTTTTCATATTCTGGGAATGGGCTTATAGGTAAAAAATCTGATTTGTCTAAATTTTTATTATTCACCTTACTATTTTTAGAATCTGTGAAATCTTCTTCATTTGTACATGCTACTGCAAATATTGCTAATAAAGCTATGAATATATATTTTTTAATATTTTCCATCTCTAATTGTTTTAAAATTTAACATATTGTTTGCTCTTCTGGTTAAAAAATGGTTATAGGTTTTCAGATTGAACGAAAAGAGACTTTAATAATAAATTAATTATAATTGTCTGAAAACCTATGTCAAACGAATTTGTTCTTCCCCAAATAGAATATCCCATACATACATACATACATACATACATACATACATATTAGAGTAGTATCTAAATAAGTATTGACAATAGGATATGTCAAGATTAAACTAATTAAACTTGAATATACAGCCAATAATCTTCTATTATTAGCTGAGTTAAAAAATAATACATTTGATAATCTTATCATTATTATTAATATTCAATTTCAAGTTGCAAATGTATATCTTTATTTTTATAAAACAAATTTTTTAGAAATATTTTTACTTTTTGATTGGAAATATTCTTGTTTTTTATCATTGATGTCTGGTAAAAACCAGAAACAAGAACTTTGCAAGGCAAAAGCTCATATTAAAACAGGACTTACCAGCTTTTCAGGTTGTGTCCAATTGCCAAGAAAATGATAGAAGATAAGAAAAAAGAGCAAGAATAAGAAGTTTCAGCAAAATAGAACTTCGTTTCAGTAAAATAAATCCTTGTTTTGTTCTCTTAAAACAAAGTTTTAATGTGCTTATGGTATATAGGGAAGAGATGCTATGGTATATACCATAGGGCAATTGGGGTATATACCGGAGGAGTGCTTGGGTATATACCACAGATATTTGTATAAAAAAGGGAGAATTTTAAGGTATTTTTATTCCTTTTTAATGTGATAATAAAGAATTTGGCTGTGGCTTCTTTACTTTTGCAAAGGTACGAAAATTTCTTTGTTTTGTCAACCTTATTTAAAGTATTTTGGGAGGGTTGAGGTTTTAAATTAGTTTTTTATTTTGCAAGTATTGCTTTCCTTTGTTTGAAATTTCTTTGTTCTGCAAAGCGACAAAGTCATTCACTTGCTTTGCAAGTGGCAAGCCGATAAGCAATACATAACTAAGCCTCTTTGGAACAATTAAATAAAGTATTAACAACTGAGGAAAAAACTGCATTTATAAGTTGAATTTGACTCTAAAAATATTAGTTTATTCTTTTTTTATTTTACAACCAATTTCTTAGTTATTTTTCCTTTGTCGGTAATTAAGTTTACAATATAATTACCCTTTGCGAGAGAACTTATATCTATCTTAGCTTCTTTTCTGTTTAGGATTATTGCCTTTGCTTTCTTCCCTAAGGCATCGTAAAACTCTATTTCTTTTATTATTTCTTGACTTTCTATATTTAAAGTATTTTCTGCTGGATTAGGATAAAGCTTTATTGTATTATCATTACTTATTTCTTCTGGCAAACTTAATCTTTGAACTTTAAGGATTGGAAGAAACTCTATAAAGGTCTTTTGATATAAATTATAGACAGGGTCATCAGCAAAACGCACCCACACACTATCTTTCAATAACCAAGGACTTTCTGAAAAGGTTGATGCATATAAAGTGTCGGTTACTGTTGCAAAAGGATCTTGAGCTTGATAATTTATTCCAACATAAATTGTATCATAAGGCATTCCATTTGAACGAAGATAATTCTCCAAACATCCTACTGTATCATATAAACTCCATGTGCTAGGATATAATACAGTAAATCCTGTTTGACTATATGCAGGAATATCACCTACTAATACAAAATCCTTTACTTGTATTTCATCAAAGAACATATGCCATTTATATCCATTTGAGTCTGGTGTGTACCAAGGAAATATAGGCGTTTGCCCTAATTCTTTAAATTCCATATCCATTATACGGAAAAATACAGTTCCATTTAAATAAGGTTGTAAGCTACCATTAGCGACCTTTACTGCCATCCCTATTATTGTAACTGTTGAATCAAAATGATAAGGCTGTGCTACCCCTCTAACTTCATATTCATTTCTTGTTGTTATATATCCATCTGGCCAACATGGTACATTTGTATAAGGAAGATTGCCAGAAGTGCAACCATAACATATCTGTGAACGTAATCCATGATAAACTAAATTCATACTTCCAAAATAATTTTGACTTAAATCATAAGGATGATAAACTATGGTATCGTATTGAGTTTGTGCATCAACACTTAATAATGCAAAAACAAAGGCTATTGTTAATATTATTTTTTTCATATCTATTTATTCTATATTAATTATAATTATTCTTCTAAACATCTTGTAGTAATTGTAGCGGGACCAGTAGGCATTAGATCCATCTTATGAATTATTGTTGTGTTACCAGGATAATAAAATCCAGGAGCATAAGGATACATAAGAGCAAAAGTACATTGAAGTAGATTATGCTCCCATGCTGCAAAATTATTAATTCCTGTTTTTGATATTTGATTTGTTGTATAGTTTCTACATTGAACTGAATTAAAACCACCTATATAATTATCAAACAAACCTAATTTCGTTCCGAGACTACCAATAAGAGCGAAATGAGAACTACTATATTTTAATATATTATTCCAATCTTGATATTGGAAAATGCTATTAGGGATTAATACATTTGCAATATAATTACTTGAGTTATAAAAAGCAGAATTACTCATATTTACATAAAACAGATTATCAATATTATTAAAGAATTTGTATTTTAAAACTAAAAGCTGATTTGTTTCTGGAATATATTCTATATCTTTCACAAGAGCCCTGTAATAATCGTAATCTATATATGATGTATGAACCACATTGAATGGGCTCACGCCTAAATCAACCTTAGTAATGATTGTAGCAAAATCATTTCCATTAAAAGAAGAAGAAACAGTTAATAATGCAATATTTTTATCCTCTAATTCTTCTATAAATAATCCCGATTCCCCACTAACAATATTACCATAAGGATTATAAGGAGCTAATGCTTTAAAAGTGGTATGATTAGTAAAGTCATTCTTATCAACCTTTCTTAAAACAATAAATTTGCCATTAGAAGCATTTCCTGTTATTAAAGGATCAAAATAATACGTAGAAGCTAAGCAAATATATTTATCAGTTACTATGAGGTCTTTGAATTCTTCATACTGATATTGATTATTTAAATCATCATAAGCAATTTCGTGTCTATATATACTAAATGGATTAACTGAAGGATATGCAGGATTCAAAACTGTTTCGGTTATTTTATAACCAATAAAACAATCATATTGATTTGTATCTGGATAAACCCAACAATCAGCAGAAGGATCTGGAATCACATTAAAGGGTTCTGGATCTACTGGAGCGACAGGGCATTCATAAGATGGTTCTGAATAATATTGTTTCCCTATCCCAACAACCACTCTTTCTCCACTACTATTATAATATGTCTTTATCTTATTTATAGTAGTTGTAGTGGGAACACGTGAATAGTTATATTGAAAATTATTTTGACCAGAGAATAAGTCCGATATTTTAATATAAGCTATAAAGCCTTGTGTAGAGCCTTTAAAGCCTTCATCAACTGTATTCATATATCCACAAAAATATATGGAATCTCCCATAATTGAAAAGTCTTGTACTTTAAATTTAACGGATATATCAGCAAAATTAGACATATATCTACCATTTTCAATCATATAGAACCTACTGATATTTTGCGACACAGTAGTTAAGGCTATATACTTATTTTCTTTGACTTGTCGAATTTTTTGATTGCGATCTGGTAATTGACTATTAGCATCAATTTCATAAGCTCCACTAATAATATTATTTGGAGAGATAATTTGTGATTTTGATGGTTTACTTACTATTATTAGACTTGCAGTCAATAATAGGAGAATCAATAATTTCATCTTCATAAGCTTATTTTTTCATTACGTTAATATTGTTTTTAGGCTTGATTGCAAAGGGTAGATTAGAAAGGAAGGAATTGAATTTACAAAGAAAGGATAATGCTATAAGAATAACAAAAAGAAGGAATAGGAAATTATAAATAAAAACTATCATAAAAATATGATTTATAATTTGCGACAAATATACAATATTTTTCTTTTATAGTCAAAATAATATTATAATAATTGTTAATATTAATTTCCCATGTGAAATTTCTCTTTAAAGGTATTTTATGTTTAAAAAGGATTATTGATATGAAAAGATGGCATTTTTTAAGCAAATAATAAGAACTTTTGTCTTGCTGAATGTTAGTTTTCCTGACACTCAAGATATATGTTACAAAAAAAGATTTATAAGATAGATTAAAGAGTTAGGTACATTTGATAGAGATATTTGATTAATTAGTTCCAACCTCATTTTAAATACTAATAAATTAGTACTTTTGTAGATTAAATTAGGTTTTTATGCAAAAAGGAGGTTTTTTACCCAGGCAAATAGTTTATTTGCTTTGGACATATATAATTGCTATTTGTTTTTTCTTTGTTTTTAGACTTGCAATCTTGCCTCTAAACATTGAATCTGTTAGAGAAATTCTTTCCGAAGAAGGTGGACTTATGCTTTTGTTTAAAGCTTTCTTTATGGGATTCAGGTTTGACACTCTAATTTCTTGTTTTGTACTTTCCCCTTTTCTTATAAGTTTGATTTTAGCCTATTACCTGAATATTAAAAATAGAATATTCTATAAGATTAATCATTATGCTCTTGTTGTTCTTTTCTCCTTGTGTTTTGCTATTTGTTGCATGGATATACCTTATTTTAAATATTTCTTTACTCGTTTCAACGTTCAAGCATTTACTTGGATTGATAGTCCTCTCTTTGTTTTTAAGATGATTTCTCAAGAGCCTTCCTATATAGTTTACTTTTTTATATTTGTGGCAATAATCACTCTTTACTCTTGGTTGATGTTCAGGAATTACAAAATGTTTTTAGGCAATATTAAATCAAATAAAGCAACTGAAAACAGAACAGCTAAAACATATATCCTTAACTCCCTTTTGTTTATTCTTCTTATTGGTCTTTGCTTTTTGGGAATGAGGGGAAGAATTGAAAAGAAATCACCAATGAAAGTGGGCACTGCTTATTTCTCCAACAATCCTCTTATCAACCAAATGGGACTTAATCCAAACTTTACACTAATAAAAAGTATTGAAGAAAAGTCAAAGCAAGACAATAAACCACTTGATTTAATGGATAAGAATGAGGCAAAGGCTTTTGTTAATCAAGAGTTTATCAGAATGAAATCCTCAAGCAATAAAAGAGAAGTGGTGCTTGGAAAAAAGACTAATGTTGTTCTTGTTATTATGGAAGCAATGGGAACATGCAATATTGGACATTTTGGAAACACTCAAAATTTAACTCCTAACTTAGATTATTTACTAAATAACTCTGTTTCCTATGAAAATGTTTACACTGCAGGCATACACACCTATAATGGAGTCTATTCAACCCTTTTTGGACAGCCAGCACTTTTGCATAAACATTCAATGAATCTAACCATAATTCCCAAAATTGAAGGAGGATTGCCCAATGTGTTAAAAGAAAATGGCTATTCAACCCTCTATTTCACAACACACGATGATCAATTTGACAATATTGGAGGATTTCTTTCAGCAAATGGAGTAGAGAGAATAGTTTCTGTTAAAGACTATCCAAAAGATGAGGTAAAAAGTACACTGGGAGTTTCAGACCATGTAATGTTTAATAGAGCAATTGAAGAAATTAATTCTCTTGACAAAACAAAGCCTTTCTTTGCAACCTTACTTACTTCAGCAAACCATGGACCATACATATTCCCAGAGAATATTCCTTTAAAACCAAAATCAAAAGACATTAAAGATAAAATGATTGAGTATTCCGATTGGGCAATTGGAAAATTTATTGAGAAAGCAAAACAATTCCCCTGGTTTGATAACACTGTATTTGTATTTATTGCCGATCATGGAGCCTATAAAGGAAAAGCAGATTTTGAATTACCTCTATCATACCATCATACTCCATTCTTTATTTATTCTCCATCAAAACTAAAACCCAAAAAAGTTGAGAATATTGGACTTCAAATTGATGTTGCTGCAATGATTTCTTCCTATTTGGGAATAGAAAACAATAAAACTCTTGGAATTGACTTTGAAACTTATCCTCGACTCTATGGCTATTTTTCAGCAGATGATAAGCTTGGGGTAATTGATAATGAGTATTACTATATTTGGAATAAAAATGGAACAGAATACCTGTATAAGTATAAAACTTCAGATAGAACAAACTATATAATTCAAAAGAAGGATAAAGCAAAGCAAATGCAGAAATACGCTTTCTCCATGCTTATGAATTAGAAAGGATATCCAATACCGAAATTGAGCTTGATATTGCTAAATTCAGTGTTTGGCAACACCCATCTATCACTTAAATCTTTGGCAGGATCCCATAATTTTATTGCAAAATCAAATCTTACAATTATAAATTGAAGATTTAAACGCAATCCTAAACCAGAACCAAGAGCCAATTCATTATAAAACCTGTTAAACTGGAATTGTCCTCCTTCCATATCTTTTTGATCGTAAAGAGTCCAAACATTTCCCACATCCATAAAAGCAGCACCCTCAAAAACAGAATAAATAGGAAAACGATACTCAATATTTCCTCCAATTTGAATATCTCCAGAGCGGTCGTATCTTAATTGTGTTTGGTCCATCTTTGATGAGCCAGGACCAAGTTCTCTTAATTCCCATGCCCTATGATTATTGTTACCTCCAGAGAAGAAACTCTTTTCATAAGGTAAGCCTTTAGAGTTTCCATAAGGGACACCAATACCGCCATAAGCCCTGAAAACCAAAGATTGCTTTTCTGTTAAGTAAATATATTTCTTAATGTCAAAGTCTGTTCTTAAGTATTGATTGTATGGAATGCCAAAAATGGTGTATTGTTTTAAATCGTTTTGAGTCGATTTAGCCGTTTTATTTACCAAGTTAATTATATTGCCAGCAGATTCAATATTAAAACGGAAATAAAGAAAGTCTTCTTTCTTGTTAATCTTTTGGGAATTATAAACAAAACTATATCTACTTGCTGTAACTAAATGGTCGGAATATTGATATCTAATTCTTCTATCCAAATTGCTTATAAAATCAACATATTCTTGACTTGTTATGTTAACTTTAACGAAGTTGATGTCAATAGGGATTATTGCATGAGTATATTTTGTGGAATAGTTCCAGCTATATCCATAGTTGAGATTAAAAATTGAACGTTCAAAATAGGTTCTTTTTTGAAAATTATACCCTGCCTTAATTGTTGTGTGAGGAAGGAATTGCATTGAGTAGAATTTAGTTCCAAAAGGAATAAGAAAACGGGGAAATTCAATTCCAAAGTCAATTCCTGCTTCAAGTGCATTAACTAATGACCAGCGGCTTATTGTATCAACTTTATTGCTAAAGATATCACTTCTCATTTCAAAAGCTGCTTTAGCATTTGAAGAGAATATTTCAGCATTTTTAAAAGTGTTTTTATGAGAAAGACCAACATTAAATTCCATTCCAAGATTGGAACTATTGGTTTCTAATAGAGAATTATTTACAGCAGAAAAGTTAGCCTCCAAAGAAGTTGATATCTGAACAGGCTTTACCAAAGAAAGTCTAATTACACAATCCAAAAGAGATGTGTCCAATTCTGTTAAATTATTATCTAAAACTGAAGGAATATAAGAAATATCAATAAACTTAAAATTCCTCAATTGATTTAAAGCATTATATGTTCTTTCTGCATAAACAGGAGAAAACAAGCTATCTCTTTGAAACATTACGCTTCTTAAAATAGGCTTAATATTCATCTTCTTTGGAGTTGGAGCAATCACAATATATTTGTTTAGTCCAAATTTATCTTTTTGTCTATGATAAATAATGCTTGTGTCTAATTTTGAAAGGTCTGTATTGAGAAGTTCAGTTGAGTAGTCAGAATAGATATAAATATTCCTCATCTTATATTTTTTAAATAAAGAGAAAGAATCATCATTTGCAATATTAAGAGTATCTTCTTCAATTGTTAAAGATTTGCGTTTTGAGGAAATAAATAAATTTACTTTTGCTGAGTAATTATTATTTGCAGTATCAACATTGAATAATATGTATTCAGAACTAAAGTCGAAATAACCTTGTTTTCTAAGTTCTAAGGTAAGCCTATCTCTTTCATCAGAAAATATTGTTTCATCATAATAAATCCCTTTTTTAATGGTAGTATTAGACATTATATCTAAAACAGAAGGCAAAATAGTACTGTCTTCTGCACTTACAAAGAAAGTATCAATTTTATAACGCTTCCCAATATTTACATGATAAAAAACTTCTGCCTTCCTTTTCTTATAAATAACACTATCTACAACCTTCCCATCAAAACACCCCTTAATTCTCAAATAATCCTTCATCTCTTGAGAAGAAGAATAGGTCATATCTTTATTAAACTCAACAGGCTTTTGCCCCAATCGTCTAAAAATATTTCTATGGAAGAAATTAACTATTGAATCCTCTCCTGAAGGAGAAATGCTATAGAAATACATTCCCAATTTAACTCCCAAGAAAGTGCTGTTAGGGTCTTGCCTAACTAAATTTACAAAATCTGATTTAGGAAGAGTCTTACTATCTACTAAAACCTTGTTTTTGGATAGCAAATATCCATCTTTTGAAATATGTTTATAGGGGCTACAAGCCGTAATTAAAATTACAGAAAGAAAAAAAATGAATAGTAAGTTTAAGCGTTTTTTAATCTCCATCTTTGTTTTGTAATTGTCCTATTTTAGATAATATTCTTTCGCATGCACCTATATTTTCTTCAATATAACCTCTACAAATATCTGAACTTTTTTTGTAATAATCTTCTTTTTCTAATAATTTATCAATTATTTCTGCTAATTTGTTGCTTTCATTGAATGAAAAAGCCCCTTCTTTCACAATTAAATCAATAGCTTCCTTAAATTTAATATAGTTATGGCCAAAAATAATTGGTTTGGCAAATGTTGCAGCTTCTAAAATATTGTGAATTCCCACTCCAAAGCCTCCTCCAATATAAGCAATTGTTGCGTATTTATATAAGGAAGATAGAATTCCAATCGAATCGATAATTAATACATTATCCAAATTATCTTTATTGCTATAATCTATATTCTCTATTTCAGAATAATTAATTGATTTTGGGAAAAGAGATTTTATTTGTTGGATGTGAGAATTATGTATTTGATGTGGAGCAATAATTAACTTAAAAGAAGACTTAGTATTTTTCATTGCTTCTTTCATCATTTCTTCATCCTTCTCCCAACTGCTTCCCATTAAAACTACTTTATCTTTTTGACAGAATTCTTCTATCTTAGGAAAATCTTTTGCTTTAAGTGCAATTTCTGCAACCCTATCAAAACGAGTATCTCCAGTAATAATACAATTATTCAGTCCAATTGAATTAAGTAATTCTTTTGTTTGATTGTTTTGAACAAAGAAATAATCAAAGTTCTTAAGTTGTTTTCTGTACCAACTTCCCCAACGAGAAAAGAAATACTGGTTTGGACGAAGAATTAGAGAAACTTGATAAACTTTTGCTCCTTTTTGTTTTACTCTTCTAATATGATTATACCAAAATTCATATTTAATAAAGAAAACATAATCAGGATGAGCAAGTTTTATGAATTGTTTAGCATTTTTAATTGAATCACTTGGCAAATAAACCACAACATCTGCCTTATCGTAGTTTTTTCTTATTTCGTAACCAGAAGGAGAAAAGAAAGAAACTAATATTTTGTATTCAGGATATTTGTTTTTAAAATTCTCAATTAAAGGTCTTCCTTGTTCAAATTCACCCAACGAAGCACAATGGAACCATGCTACCTTATCTTTTTTAGAAATACCTTCTCTAATTTTTTCAAAAGTTTTTTTACGCCCTTTAATAATTAGTTTTGCTTTTTTATTGAAAGGACTAACCAAAAAGATTGATGAAGTGTAAAGAGCAATAAAAATAGAATAAATATATCTCATCCTAATAATAATATACTTTATCTGCATCTCTTCCAAAGAAAGGGAACATCCAGCCTGCCTTTATTGTCCACATTCTATCTTGAAAAATTTTATCGTAACTATAATTGTAATTGATTTGATATATTCTTGTAGTTTTAGTCCAAGCTTGATTAAACTCAATTCCAATATAGAAGTTTGAAAAGTTTTTCTTTCCCATATGCATATAACCTACAAATCCTGAAAGCATAACTCCTCTCATTTGTCTATCGTATAGTAAAGCATAATCTCCTTCCAATTGTTCAGCTATTTCAAGAGTTGATTGATAAATAATTTGATGCTGCAATCCTCCAATACCTGCCATTAACATTAATCCTGAATTAGGTCTTTTCTTACTTAAAGGAATAATTTTACCAACTTTACCAACCAAACTCAAATTCCTGTTGTAAGCAACAACTCCTGCATCAGAGCCTTCCTTAGAAATAATAAATTCAGTTCCATCATTTGTCATTATTCCAGAAAGAATGCCCTCCTTATTCTTAACATTATCACTGCCAAACCCAAATCCAAATTCAAGCATCCAAACAAAATTCTTTTTTGTCTTCCACCCAAAGTTAGCATTCAAATTCATAAAACTTTCATATTTTTTCCCCATTTCTCCATCAGGAAATGTCCACCCAATTGCTGCTGAGCAAAAAGGAGTTGAAATTGGTTTATCTTGTCCAACAATTTCCTCTCCATTCTCTTTTGTTTGAGCCAAAAGAGAAGTAAAAGAAACAAGTAAAAGTGAAATAAAAACTAAATGTTTCATATTCGTTATCTTAATTAGAATTATTCTTTAATAAATTTTATTGATTTTCCTCCCAAAATAATCATATAAACTCCTTTATTCAAATCCTTAATTGAAATATCTGTATTCATATCATTAATCCTTCCTTTCATTATTTCTATTCCCAGCATATTGAAAATTGAATAAGAAAAAATATTAGAATTTTCAGGTAAAGAAACCCTAAGTAAATCTTTTGCAGGATTAGGATATATATTAATTAAGAATTTATTGTCTTCTGTTTTCCTCAAATTATCTTGTATTTTAGCAAGAATTACATCTTGGTTATTCATTGAATTAGAAGCAATATTCACATTATAGATTGTTTTTGGATAATAGCTATCAGCACTATAAGTTATTGAATAAATCCCTGATTGAATTGGACGATAGTAATAGCCAGTTGAAGCTTTGGAATATACTTCTGAATTAAAAGCATCGTGACTATTAATAAATATTTTTGCTCTTACGGGTTCGTTTGTCAAACTGTCTCTAACATATCCTTGAAGTCCTTTTTGGCATGTTTCTATATAAGAAATCAATCCGCCCTTTAAATAATTCCAGTAGTTATTAAGTTGTGTTGTAGATAAACTCTTATCTGATGAAACTTCAAAAGTAATTTCTCTTGAATGTTTAAAATAGGTTTGATAGTCTTGTCGAGAACCATCAACAACATACCAATCTCCTCCATTAGTATATCCTGAATGAGTAACATCTCTAAAGAAAGTTGAAGGAGCTAAAGGAGATATTGAGTCAATAAATTGTTGGCAAACTGAGACAAACCAATTTGCATCAGCATGTGATTGAGAATTTGAAGTGTAGGTGTCGAAAGGATAATTTAATACTTCTGCTCCTCCATGTAAATTTGCAGATATTGAAAACTCATTACTATCTGCATAAGCCATAAAAGCAAGAGTTTCTTTTTGCCAGTTTTCTCCATCGGAATGTCCTCCATTTGGGACGGATGGGAAATTTCTATTTAAATCAACTGCATTAGCATTATAGCGAGTAGCATAAGAAACAGAGTTATTGCCATAAGCATAAGTTCCGTCTGGATTAGCCAATGGATTAATAAATACTTGAGTATTATTTATAATATTTGTTGCTCTTTGGTCAATTCCATAATTACTCAAAAGCCAATCAGCTAAACGAAGCATTAAAACATAACCAGTAATTTCATCTCCATGCATTGATGAAGTATAGAAAAATTTTGGTTTATCAATATCAGAATGGGGATTAGAAGAAATCTTCAAAGCCAGAATAAGTCTGTTATCTACAGAAAACCCAATAGTATCTAATTTGCAAATTTCAGGATAAGTGGTAGCAAATCTTCTCATTAGAGAATCGTAAACCAAATATGTTGGATATCTATCCCAAGAACTCATTTGTGAAAGATTGGTTGCCATTGTTAAAGCCTTAGTATAAGATTCTGTATATAGGCTATGCTTTAAGCTAAGCTTGAGGAAGTTCTTATATTGCTTTTCATTAACATATCCAAGCCAAAATTCTCCTTTAGGATAATCTAAACTAATTGTTTTTGCCAAAACATTAATATCTTTTATTTCTGATTTTGGGATAAGAATCTTGGCTTCTTTCCTTGAGCTAAGTTCAAGTCGTACTTGCTCAACAACAATGTTTTGAGAGAAAGCAATGTTTTGAAATATAAGAATTAAAAATAGAAAAAGTATCTTCTTCATTGTAAGTGATAATAATCTACAAAAGTACATATTTATTTTTTAACACTAAAACTGGATAAGATTTTCTTTTGTTCATAATTTGTAAAACGATAATTTCTTATTATTTTTGCCAAATACTCAACGTTAAAAACAAACAAAATATTTAATCTATGAAATCATTAAAGTTATTACTTATTTCCTTTCTTTTGTTTAGCTCTGTGGCAATTGGGCAAAATAATGCAAAATCAGATTTAGTTATGGAGAATATCTTAAATCGCAAGAGTGTAAGAAAATACACAAAAGAAGAAGTTAAGAAAGAGCAGTTGGAAATGCTTGTTAGAGCAGGTCTGGCTGCTCCAAGTGCAAGAAATAGTCAACCTTGGTTATTTTTTGTTATTAATGATAGTGCCATTTTAGATAATCTTGCAAAACAACTTCCTAATGCTAAAATGCTTTTAAATGCAAAAGCTGCAATAGTTGTTTGTGGTAATTTACAAAAAGCACTTGAAGGAGATGGAAGAGAGTTTTGGGTTCAAGATTGTAGTGCAGCAACTCAAAATATTCTTTTGGCAGCTGAAAGTATGGGATTAGGTGCTGTTTGGACTGGAGCATATCCAAGAAAAGAAACAGTGAACATTATTAAAGTAGAATTAGGGCTTCCAGAGCATATAGTACCTTTAAATGTAATACCTATTGGATGGCAAACTGGTGAAGAAAAGCCAAAACAAAAATACACTGAAGAAAACATTCGTTGGAATAAATGGGAAGATAAATAAAAGAGGCTGTCTTATAAATTTTTTGAATAGTAATTTTTTCAGATTTATAATTACCAATTAGGTATTGAAATATCCTTTAAAACGAAATTTAAACATCAACCAAAGAAAATTTCATAATGTGGAGCATAAGAATTGAGGTTAAGTATTTTTATCAGGAATAAAAGATAGATATATAATAATATACCAATGTCAAACTATAAAGAAATCGAGATAAAAAAAGATTGAGTTTTTATTTCATTTTATTTACACGCCGTATTTCGATATTTTACACGCCGTGTTTTGATACGTTTGACGCCGTATTTTGATGTGTTTGACGCCGTGTTTTGATGTGTTTTACGGCGTGTAATTTTTGACAACACTTTACCTTAACCCAAAACACTAAAAAACAAACACATATAAGTAATGCATTATAGATAAAATTACTACCTTTGAATTGTGAAAATAAAAGCAGAAAAATATAAAAAAGGAGGCTGTCTCTTGAATTTTGAGACAGCCTCTCTTAGATTAGTTGTTGTTTCCACTTCTGTCAACATAATAAGTATGTAAATACTCGTGAGATTTGTAACAACCAGGTGAACCCCAAAGATCGTAGAATTTTTGAATGGAAGGATTTTCATGTGATTGACGCAAATGTTTTTTTTCATCTTCAGCATATAAAATACTCATTCGTTTTTCTTTAACTTTTGTATCATGACTTCTTGGTTGACCACCTCCAGTTATACAACCACCAGGACATCCCATTACTTCAATAAAATGGTATGGAGAAGTACCATTTTTGATTTGTTCCATCAAAAGTTTTGCTCCTGCCAAACCACTTGTAACAGCAATTTTCACCTCTAAGCCTTCAAATTGTTTGTATTGAGGAAGTACTCCTACTAACTTAATTGTTGCTTCCTTAATTTGACTAAGACCTACAATAGGTGTAACATGAAGGTTTTCGAAAGGAAGATTTTTACCCATTAGTAAAGCATAAACTGTTCTAAGGGCAGCTTCCATAACGCCACCAGTTAATCCAAATATATCAGCAGCACCAGTTGAGAATCCCATTGGTTCATCGAATTTTTCATCAGGCAGGTTTTCAAAATCAATACCAGCCTGTTTAATCATTGAACCTAATTCACGAGTTGTAATAACTTCATCAACATTTTTCAATCCATCATTTTGCATTTCAGCTCTTGTACATTCAAATTTCTTTGCAGTGCAAGGCATAACTGAAACAACAAACATCTTTTTAGCATCTAATCCTTTGGATTCTGCATAAAATGATTTTGCTAATGCTCCCAACATCATGTGAGGAGATTTACAAGTTGAAAGATTTGGAATTTGCTCTGGATAATAGCTTTCAATATATTTTATCCAGCCTGGAGAACAACTTGTTATCATTGGTAAAGTTGCTTTCTTGCCCGAAAGAACATCGGTAACTCTATGCAAAAACTCCATTCCTTCTTCCATAATGGTAAGGTCTGCAGCCCAATCAGTATCAAACACATCATCAACACCTAATGCCCTAATCGCTGCAGCCATTTTACCCGTTACGGATGTACCAACTGGATATCCAAACATTTCTCCAAGTGCTACCCTAACTGCAGGTGCTGTTTGGAAAACAACTCTTTTATTAGGATTATTTATTGCCTGCCAAACTTTTTCTGTTGAATCAGTTTCTCTTAAGGCTCCTGTTGGACAAACTACAGTACATTGTCCACAAAATGCACATTTTACATCTCCAATAGGTAAATCCATTGCAGGAGAAATCAGAGTATCAAATCCTCTATTTTGAGCATTAAGTATTCCAACTCCTTGTACTTCATTACAAACGGTTATGCATCTTCTACAAAGAATACATTTTGAAAGGTCTCTTGTTATTGAAATTGATTTGTCAATTTCTGTTCTGCAAGATGTTGTTTCAAACCTGTTTTCTTCAACTCCAAGAGTTTCACCTAATTTTTGAAGTTCACAAGTCAGGTTGCGATTACAACTTAAACAAGCTTTTGAGTGATCAGATAACATAAGTTCGTAAAGAACTTTTCTTGCTTTGATTACTTTTGCCGAATTAGTGAAAACCACCATTCCTTCCTTAACCTTTGTCATGCAAGCAACCATTAAAGTTTTTGCACCAACAACTTCAACCGAACAAATTCTACATGAGCCAAATTCGTGTATACCTTCCAAATAACATAGATTTGGAATTATTATCCCATTTTGTTTAGCCGCTTCTAATAGAGTAGAATCTTCAGGAGCTGTTATATTCTTATTGTTAATTGTTAAATTTACCATATTGATTATCTCCTTTCACAATGTAAGCAACGCATCGACTCTGCAATTGCATTTAATTTATGGAAACCTAAAACCACCTCATCAAATGTATTTTTTCTATGATTTGGAGGCAACATATCTTTGTCAAACTGTTTATGATAAACTATTTCATCATCATCATAAACAGAAGGGATGTCGATTTTTTGACCTTTGTTCAATAAGCCATTTCCACCCAAATACAAATCAATTGTGGTTGCAGCTTTTTTCCCATCAGCAATTGCATTGATTACATCTTCAGGACCTCTAACTATATCTCCTCCAGCAAATACTCCTTCCATAGTAGTCATCATATTTTCTGGATTAGTAACGAATGTTCCCCATTTTGTTTGACCTATTTCGTTTTTACCAATAAAAGGTAAATCGGCATATTGACTAACTGCAGGAATTACATAATCAATATCTAACATAAAATTAGAACCTTTAACTTCAACAGATTTTCTTCTTCCAGAAGAATCAAAGTCAGATAATTCCATTTTAATACATTCAATTGACTTAACTCTTCCATTGCCATCATCAACAAATTGAATAGGAGCAACCAATTCCATAATTTCAATGCCTTCTTCTACAGCTTCAATAATTTCTTCATAGTAAGCAGGCATTTGGTCAATTGTTCTACGATAAACAACTATAACCTTTTCTGCACCAATTCTCAAAGCTGTTCTTGCAGAGTCAATGGCAGTATTTCCACCACCAATAACTGCAACAGTTCCACTAAGTCTGAAATTAGGTTCAAAATGGATTTGTTTAAGGAAAGTAATACCATGAAAAACTCCATTTAGGTTTTCACCTTTAATATTGATTTTTTGAGGAAATTGAGTTCCTGTTGAAATATAAATTGCTTGATAATCTTCTCTTAATTGTTTAAATGAAATATCTTTCCCGATTTCAGTATTTAGAATAACATTAACTCCTTGCTCTTCAATTAATGAAATTTCATGTTGAAGAATATCTTTTGGTAAACGATATTCAGGAATGCCATAGGCCAAAACTCCACCTGCTTTTGGTTCTGATTCATAAACATCAACATCATAACCAATGTTAACTAAGTAGTGAGCACAAGTTAATCCTGATGCACCAGCACCAATAACTGCAACCTTCATATCTTTCTTCTTAGGGAATGTCATTTGAACCTTCCAAGGCATTTCGTTCTTGAAAGCATAATCAACAACAAAACGTTTTAAATCTCTAATTGCAATTGCCTCATCAACAGTTCTTCTTCTACATTTAGACTCACAAGGACGAGTGCAAATTCTTCCACAAACAGCAGGGAATGGATTTTCTTGCATAATTAAATTATAAGCATCTTGGAATCTTCCTGCAGCAATCAATGAAACATAACCAGAAATATTAATATTTGCAGGACAAGTGTTTTCGCAAGGAGAAGTAAACATTGCAGAACAAACACCTGCACGACAGTGTTTCTTGTTAATATGTTCTTCATACTCATCTCTAAAGAAACGAATTGTAGAAAGAATTGGATTAGGAGCTGTTTGACCTAAGCCACACATGGCAGTTTGTTTAATTGTTTCTCCAATTTCTTCCAAAAGTTCAATATCTCCTTTTTTGCCTTGTCCTTGAGTTATTCTTTCCAGAATTTCAAGCATTCTCTTTGTTCCAACTCTACAAGCAACACATTTTCCACAAGACTCATCACGAATAAAATCCATAAAGAAACGAGCAGTATCAACCATGCAAGTATCTTCGTTCATAACAATAAGACCTCCAGAACCCATAATGGCTCCAATCTTATTTAATGAATCATAATCGGCAGGAGTGTTTAAATTTTCTTTTGTAACACAACCTCCTGATGGACCTCCAATTTGAGCTGCTTTAAATTGTTTTTTGTTTGGAATACCTCCACCGATACTGTAAATTATACTTCCAATGGTAGTTCCAATTGGAACTTCAATAATTCCAGTATTAACAACATCTCCTGCCAAAGCAAAAACTTTTGTTCCTGTTGCATTTGGCAATCCAAAACCTGCATACCATTGTCCTCCATTACGAACAATCTTAGGAATATTGGCTAAGGTTTCAACATTATTGATAATGGTAGGACGTTTGAAAAGTCCTTCTTGGAATGGGAAAGGAGGTTTTTGTTTTGGTTCACCTCTCTTACCTTCAATTGAAGCAAGAAGTGCCGTTTCTTCTCCACAAACAAAAGCACCTGCTCCAATACGAATATCCAAATCAAAACTATAATCTGTTCCAAAAAGATTTTCTCCCAATAAACCATATTCCCTAGCTTGATTTAGGGCTTCTTTCAAACGATCAATTGCAATTGGATACTCAGCACGAATATAAACATAACCTTGAGAAGCTCCAATACCAAAAGCACTTAAAATCATTCCTTCTATTACTGAATGAGGATCTCCTTCAATAACGCTTCTATCCATAAAAGCACCAGGGTCTCCTTCATCGGCATTACAAACCATATATTTTACATCGCTCTTTTGCATGTAGCCGCTTCTTAACTTAACTCCCGTTAAGAAACCAGCACCACCTCTACCTCTAAGACCTGATTTTTCAACCTCAACAATAACTTTTTCAGGATCTTTGCTCATTATGGCATTAGCAGCAGCAATATAACCATACTTAGCAATGTAAGCATCAATATTTCCAAATTCAATTGCTCCACAGTTTTCCAAAACAAGTTTGGTTTGAAGCTTAAAGAATTCAATATCATCAATGCATGGAACATAACGTTGTAAAGACTTGTCAAAGAAAGTATATTCTTCACAAACCTCTCCATTCATAATATGACGATTAACAATATCTTTCGCCTTTTTTGGAGTTAGTTGAGTGTAAAATATTCTTTGAGGAAGAATTAACACAACAGGTCCTACAGCACAAATGCCCATACAACCAGTTTGAATTACATTAACTTTATCATTAAGACCTAAAACGCTTAACTCGCTTCTAATGGCATCATCCACTTCCTCACAATTGGAAGACACACAGCCACCACCTCCACAAACCAATACATTAAATTTATATTTTTCATTTTCAGCCAAATACTCTTCCTTAATATCATTTAGCTGTTTGAGTGTAGTAATTTTTTTCATATCCTATTCCTCCTTTTTAATATTTAGCTAAAATAGACTTAAGTTTGTTTGGGCTGACTGACTTATAAACTGTTTTGTCAATCATCATTGTAGGAGCTAAGCCACATGCTCCAATACATCTTGCAATCTCTAAAGTGAATTTTCCATCTTCAGTAGTGTCGCCAATTTCAATTGAAAGTTGTTTTTGCAACTCGTCAACCAATTTTTTCCCTCCCCTAACATAGCAAGCCGTTCCCATACAAACTAAAATTGTATGCTCCCCCCTTGGTTTAGTGGAGAAAAAAGAATAGAAAGAAACAACTCCTGAGATTTCGCTTACTGCCATTTTCATTTTTGAAGCAATGAATTCTTGAATTTCAAGAGGCAAATAGCCGTAAATTTGTTGAGAAGCATGAAGAATTTGGATCAAATTGCTTGGCTTAGCCTTATACAAATCAATCACACTCTCAATCTGCTCTAATTTGCTGAGATGATTATTTTCACAGCAATTACTTGATTGGATTTCGTTCATAGATGAACCTCCTTTTTTAAAAGAACTTTAAAAAAAACTTAAAGTTTAGGGTTAATTATTCTGTTAATTGTTATATTGTATTATATTTTTCCTAATATCTATGCTTATCAGAGCCTTATAATTGAGGGCTCAATAATACATTTTTTTATTGATTTATGCAAGAAAATTAATAAAAAAACAATAAGTTATAATGTAGTTTTCTTGAAAAACAGCATTTTAAAAGTGAGATAAATTCTTTGTAGTCTCTTATAATCCTTATTGACTATTTTATTTTTTGGGAAAAATCCAAAGAGAAGGGATTAATATTATCTTGTTAGGTGAGAAATAATTGATTTATGTTGAGGAAATTCTTTTATTAAATCTTCCTTTTTAGCCAATTCAAAATTAGTAAATGAAAATTCAGGAGAAACAGCACAGCTTAATAATGCAAAACCTTTCTTTGAAGGAATATCGGCAGCAAACCAAGTGTTAGGTTCAATGGCTAATTGGAACTTATCACCAATTTGAGAAGAAAGAGAATGAGTCTCTAAGCTTCCATCCTTATTTAGCAAGTAAATACTTATTGGTTCTCCAATATGAAAAAACCAAACTTCAACAGAACCTAAACGATGAAAAGCCGAAAAATCATCCTTTTCCAATAAATAATAAATTGAACTCATCAAAAAATTACCATCTCCAGACTTATTTTCCGAACAAAACACACGCTTAAAGAAACCCCCTTCAGGATGAGGAACTAATCCCAAATAATCGATAACCTCTTTTGCTCCCATAGATTATTTTTTTATTAGTTAATGTTTTATTTTTATCCTAAGCATTAAAGGAGTTATTATATAAGAAATAGTACAGGAGAAATTGCTGTAACAATTATGTTGCCATATTGTTTTGGAATAAGGTTTTACAAATATATTTCTTCTAACTATTTCTTAGTTATTGTCTTCTTTGCTGCTGTAGTTGTTTTCTTTGTTGTTGTTCTAGAAGCTGCTTTTGTTTGTTTTGTTGCTCTTGACGAAGTTTTTTTCGTTGGAGTTTTCTCAATTATTTCAAGGCATTCTTCAAGAGTAAGACTTTCTATATCCTTAGTTTTTGGAATCTTGTAGTTACTTCCATTTTGTTTAATGTATGGACCATACATTCCATCCAAAATTTCAATTGAACTATCTTGTTCAAATGATTTAAGAACTTTCTTTTCTTTTGAAGGTTTGTTTTTAATTAATTCAATACACTTTTCTAATTCTATTGTGTAAGCATCTTCAGTTTTAGGAATAGAAACATTTGTTTTACCATATTTGATGTAAGGACCAAATCGCCCAACATTTACAATAACTTCTTCTTCCTCATACTTACCTAAATTTCTTGGCATTTGAAATAATGTAAGAGCTTCTTCCAAAGTAATTTCTTCAATTCTTTGGTCTTTCTTCATTGAAGCAAATTTAGGCTTTTCATCGTTTGAAGTTTCTCCCATTTGCACCATTGCTCCAAAACGACCAATCTTTGCGTAAACATTATGTCCAGTTTTTGGATCTTGTCCCAAAAGTCTTTCTCCACTTGTTCTTTCCGATTTGTCTAATGCAGTTACAACTTCAGTATGGAATGGTTTATAGAAAGAGCTTATCATCTTTTGCCAATCCTTCTTTCCTTGAGATATTTCATCAAATTGTTTTTCTAAATTGGCAGTAAAGTTATAATCAATTATATCTTCAAAATTTTGAACAAGAAAGTTATTAACTATTGTTCCTATGTCGGTTGGGAACAGTTTGGATTTTTCTGCTCCATAGTTTTCTTTCTCTTTCTTTTCTTTAATTTCGTTATTTTGAAGTGTTATTATTTCAACTTCTCTTTTCTTTGCAGGACGGTCTTCTCTTACAATATATTCTCTTTTTTGAATTGTACTAATTGTTGGAGCATAAGTTGATGGACGACCAATTCCTAAGTCTTCAAGTTTTTTCACAAGAGTTGCTTCATTATAGCGTGGAGGTTGAAGAGTGTAGGTTTGTTTAGCAATAGAATCTAACAAACTAAGATTATCTCCTTTCTTTAAATCGGGAAGTTTTGAAGACAATTCTTCATTTTCTTCATCGTCATCCTTTGAAACTGAATAAACTTTTAAAAATCCATCAAAGATAATGATTTCTCCTTGGGCAATAAAGTTTTCCTTACGAGTAGATATATCAATATTAATTGTAGTTTTTTCCAATTTTGCATCTGCCATTTGAGATGCAATTGTTCTTTTCCAAATCAATTCATACAATCTTTTTGCAGAAGCATCACCTTCAATGGTTCTATTCTGCATGTATGTTGGACGAATTGCTTCGTGAGCCTCTTGAGCGCCCTTACTCTTTGTTGAATATTGTCTTGTTTTAACATATTCTTGACCAAATGTAGTTTCAATTTCTGTTTTAGCCAAACTTAAAGCCATTTGAGAAAGGTTAACAGAGTCAGTTCTCATGTAAGTAATGTGTCCAGCCTCATAAAGTTGTTGAGCCACAAGCATAGTTTTTGAAACGGGGAAACCAAACTTACGAGAAGCCTCTTGTTGAAGAGTTGAAGTTGTAAATGGAGGAGCAGGAGTTTGCTTTGAAGGTTTTTTCTCAACACTGTTTACAGTAAAGATTGCACCAATACAATCCTTAAGGAATTCAAGCACATCTTCTTTTTTATCGAAACGCTTATTAAGAGTTGAAGAAAGTATTTTTGTTGATGATGGGACTTTAAATTCTGCAGTAATCTTAAATGAAGAAGTTGGAATAAAAGAGCGTATTTCATTCTCTCTTTCTACAATCAAACGAACAGCAACTGATTGTACTCTACCTGCAGAAAGAGATGGCTTAACTTTTCTCCAAAGTATTGGAGAAATTTCATAACCTACAATTCTATCTAAAACTCTTCTTGCTTGTTGAGCATTAACTAAATCAATATCTATTTTTCTTGGATTTTCAACAGCTTTAAGAATTGCAGTCTTTGTTATTTCATTAAAAACAATTCTCTTTATCTTTACTTCATCCAAATTAAGAGCCTCTTTTAAATGCCAAGCTATAGCCTCTCCCTCACGGTCCTCATCGGATGCTAACCAAACAACCTCAGCTGCTGAAGCATCTTTCTTAAGTTCTAACACAATCTTCTGTTTGTCTGAGGGTACTTGATAGTTAGGCTCAAAGTTATTTTCTATATCAATACTGATATCTTTTTTTGAAAGGTCTCTAATATGACCAAAGCTTGATTTAACAACAAAGTCTTTGCCTAAAAACTTCTCAATAGTCTTTGCCTTTGCAGGCGACTCCACAATCACAAGATTTTTTCCCATAGCTATTTTTTAAATTTACAGCTGCAAAAGTACAACAAAAATAAAAAACGCCAATAAAATAGATTCTTTATATTATTTTAGAAGAACCAAGCCAAAGATACGACTAAACCATTCTGATTTGATTTAATGCCATCATCATCTGAAGCAGTCTGATAATATATATCATCAGGAATTACTTTCAATGGAGTTTTGAAATTATAGAAAAAAGCAATGCTTGCTTGTATTTTCCATACTTCAAATCCCAATCCTGCATTCATCCCCCAATTAAAGTTTTCATGAGAGTACTTAATTGTTGAAGGAGCTTTTGTTAAAGAATAATTTGGCAGAACAATATCACCCGAATTGTGTAGCATTATCTCTAAGCTTGGACCAGCAAAAGCAAATACTTTAAAAGGTTTAATTCCTAACTTATATTTAAAATTAACTGGAATTATTAAATAACCAACATTAACTGATTTCTGCAAATCATTTCCTTTAATCATTTCCAATTCGTAAAGAGCTGAAACTTCAAACCCAATGCCTAAAATTGGGAAAATAAATTCAGAGGTAAGTCCCAAATTAAAAGGTCTTGAAGTTTCAATTTGTGCATTTTGAATTTCAAGATTTTGAATATTAAAAGGTACTCCTGCTTTTACCCCAAATTTTAATTGAGCAAAACTACTAAGCTGAACAACCATGAGGCAAAAAATAAAAAATAATAACTTCTTCTTCATAATACTAATTGTTTTTATATATTTGCATTAATAAAAAGTGATTTAAAATGAAAAGCATCCATGTGTTTTTAATTCTTACAATCATACTTTTTTCATCTGCAAATATAACATATTGTGGAGAAAATTTGTATAATAATTTGAATTTTATTGAAAATAAAGGTCAATGGGAAAGTAGAATTATTTTTAAAACAACTCTTACCAATGGAGCTGCTTTTATAGAGAAAAACTGCATAACCTTCTCTCTTTCTGATTATAGAAGAGAATGTAAACATGACAATTTAACTCCCAAAAATCATAATTGCGAAGAACATCAAACTATAATTAATAATCATGCATTTAGGCTTAAACTCCTTAATAGCAAAGAGCCAAACAATATTATTCCAAACCAGAAAAGCAATAACTACAACAACTACTACATTGGAAGCGATAAATCAAAATGGGCAAGTAAGGCTTATTCTTATGGAGAAATACTTTACAAGGATATTTATTCAAATATTGACTGGAAGGTTTATTCTGAAGGGAACAATATTAAGCATGATTTTATTTTACACTCTGGAGCTAAGGTTGAAGATATTTCTCTCTTCTACGAAGGAATTGAGAAATTAAACATTAAGAATGAAAACTTAGTTTTATACACCTCCCTTGGGCAATTAATTGAAGTAAAACCTTACGCCTATCAAATTATTAATGGAGATAGTGTTAAAATTGAGGCAGAGTTTGCCTTGAATAACAACATAATTACTTATAAAATTGGAAACTATAATAAGGATTATGATTTAGTTATTGATCCAACACTAATTTTCTCAAGTTACACAGGCTCTTTGGCGGACAATTGGGGATTTACTGCCACTTATGACAAAATGCGAAATGCTTATCTTGGAGGAATTGTTAATGGAATTAATTATCCTGTAACTATTGGTGCATTTCAAACAACTTATGGTGGAGGGAATTGGGATGTTACTATTTCAAAATTTAGTCATGACGGAATTAATTTAATCTATTCTACTTACTTGGGAGGTTCAAGCAGTGAAATGCCTCATAGTTTAATTGTAAATGAATATGATGAACTAATAGTTTTTGGAACAACAGGGAGTATTAATTTTCCCACAACAACAAACGCTTTTCAAAGAATATTTTCAGGAGGAGATTCTGCTTCCTATGATGGTTCAATAAATTTTACCCAAGGATGCGATATTTTTATTTCTAAATTTGCCAACGATGGAACATCTCTTGAAGCCTCAACCTATGTTGGAGGAACAAAGAATGATGGATTAAACTTTAGAAACTACTATAATGAAAATCAAGTTTATTATGTAGGTAACGATTCTCTTTATAGTAATTACGGAGATGGAGCAAGAGGAGAAATAATAACAGATGACATGAGTAATATTTACGTTGGCTCATGCACTTTCTCACAAGATTTCCCAACAACCCCCAATTCATTTAATCCAAACTATATTGGCAAGCAAGACGGAGTTGTTTTCAAACTTGATTTTAATCTTTCCACAATGCTATTCTCTTCCTACATTGGAGGAAGTGAGGATGATGCAGTTTTTTCAATAGATACTGACGATGATTATAAGCTTTATGTTACTGGAGGAACTGTTTCTCATAATTTCCCTACAAGTTCATGGTCATATTCTCCGATCTTTAATGGAGGAAATACTGATGGCTTTCTTTCTTTAATATCATATAACGGAGAAGCCTTGCTTGCATCTACTTTTTTTGGTTCTGACAAAAAAGATCTTTCTTATTTCGTTAGAACAGATAAATATAATAACCCTCATATTTTTGGGACTACTAACGCTACTGGCATGACTTTAATTCATAATGCATCTTACAGCATTCCAAATAGTGGTCAATTTGTTGCAAAGTTTTCCCCTAATCTTCAAAGCCTTACTTGGAGTACAGTTTTTGGTTCGGGAATTGGAAGACCTAATATTTCAACTTCAGCTTTTGCTGTTGATGTTTGTGGAAGGATTTATTGTACTGGCTGGGGAGGCATGGGTAATTTAACTACAAGTAACATGCAAACAAGTTCAAATGCTTTTATGCCAATAACTGACGGAGGAGATTTCTATATAATTTCTATTGCTTCCGATGCTTCTTCATTGGAATACGCAACTTTTTTTGGAGCCAATGGAATTGCAGACCATGTTGATGGAGGTACAAGTCGTTATGACAAATTCAGCACAGTTTATCAAGCAGCTTGTGCTGGATGTGGTGGAAATCAAAGTTTCCCAACATATCCTTCAAATGTTTATGGTCCAAGAAACCGTTCCAACAATTGCAATGCTGCTGTATTTAAATTTAATGTTCATGAGGATTATGCTGTGGCTGATTTTGGATTTCCTCCAATTGGTTGTGCTCCTCAAACAATAAACTTCCAAAACTATGGAAGAGGAACTTCTTTTATTTGGGACTTTGGCGATGGAACTACGTCAAATGACACAAATCCAACTCACACCTTCAATACAAGTGGACTTTATGAAATTACTTTAATAGCAAACTTTGAAAATGGATGTGTTACAACTGACACAATGAAACATACTATTTTGGTTTTGGGAAATACTTCAAGAGAGATTGATTCAATTGGAACCTGCCCCAACTATGCAATTCAAATTGGCATTCCTCCAATAGCTCACAGCAATTTAACCTTTTCATGGACTCCAGCAGAACTTCTTACAGACCCAACAATATCTAATCCCTATGCTATCATTAATCAAACAACAGATTTCAGATTAATTCTTACCGATGGAATATGTTGGGATACTATTTACCAAAGGGTTTATATTAAAGAATTAGAAATTGATGTTCAAGACTCCATTCATACTTGCAATAGCCCTATTGATTTAATAGTTCCCGCACAACATTACTCTTGTTATAAGTTTTCTTCTTCAAGAGACTTCTCTTCTCTAATTAATCTTGACACAACAAACAATGAAACAAGAGTATATTTAACCCAAAGCCAATATATTTATATTTGGGTTGAGAAAGACGGATGCTCTGGATTAGACAGTGTTTGGATAAGTTTTAATGGAACAAGCTTAACTGTTCAAACAACCGACGTAAGTTGTTTGGGAAATAATGATGGAGAGGCTACTGCCATTATTAGTGGAGGAATTAGTCCTCATACTTATGAGTGGAGCAACGGACAAACAGGAGTAAGCTCAATTTCTGGACTTTCTCCAAACAACTACTGGGTAAAAGTTACTGAAGCCACAGGTTGCAACTCAACTCTTCCTTTTACAATCTCAACACCACTTGCTTTAAATTACTCATCCAATAAGGTTAATAACCCATGTAATGGAATCTGCATTGGAGAAATAGACATTAATCCTTTGGGAGGAACTTCTCCTTATTCAATTCTTTGGGAAGATGGTCAAACTCAATTTTCTATTAATAATCTTTGCTCAAAAGACTATATTTTTACAATAACTGATGCAAACAATTGTACACTTACCGACACAATAAGCATTATTAATGAGGCTAATTTCATTACCATTCTAACAAAAAAAGACCTCAACTGCATTGAAGCTTGCAAAGGAGAGATAATGGCAAATGTTGGAGGAGGAACAGCTCCTTATTATTATTTATGGAGTAATGGTGATACCACCCAAACCATAACAGACCTTTGCGTTGGAGATTATAATGTTCAAACAACCGACATTAATGGATGCAAATCTTCAGATACAATATCCATAGTTAACTTAGATATATTCCGAGACTTTGAAATTCAAGCATCAAAAACAGAAATTTACGATGGAGAAGTAATTACTTTGAGTGTAACTCAATATCCAGGCTTAACGTATCTATGGACTCCATCAACATATATTTATAACCCAAACTTAGCAAGAGTAATTGCAACACCACTTCAATCAATAACCTATCAAGTCTTTGTTACCGATGGAAATGGATGCGATTTCACAGACAGCATAAGAATTAAAGTGGAGGTAATTAATTGTGGCGAGCCCAATATATTTATCCCTAATGTTTTTACACCTAATTCCGATGGTAAAAACGATGTTATAATGGTAAGTGGAGAACATATTGAGAAAATTAAATTTATTATTTTTGATCGTTGGGGTGAAGAAGTATTTGCAACAACAGATAAAAACAAAGCGTGGGACGGAACTTTCAAAGGACAAGACTGCCTTTCAGGAGTATATTTCTATCGTTTGGAAATAGAATGCGGACTTGGCAGAACATTCAAAAAGAGCGGAGACATAACACTAATAAGGTAGAGCAAATTTAAAGAGAAAGAAAAAAGATTAATGGCAAAACAGAAATACTATGTAGTTTGGCAAGGACATAAAAAAGGAGTATTTGAATCGTGGCAAGAGTGCCAAGAACAGATTAAAGGATTTGCTCAAGCACAATACAAATCATTTAGCAACAAAACAGAAGCAGAATTTGCATTTAAAGAAAAAGCAGAAAAACATCTATACGCAAATGCAAATAAAAAGAACTCCACACCAACACAAACCCTAATTTCCAATGTAGGCTCTCCCATAATGGAAAGCATAGCAACCGATGCAGCATGCAGTGGCAACCCTGGAAAAATGGAATATCAAGGAGTAAGCACCAAAACCAAAAAACAACTCTTCCACTACTACCATCCTTGTGGAACAAATAATATTGGAGAATTCTTAGGCTTGGTTCACGGACTCTCCTACCTCAAACGCCACAACCTCAACCTTCCTCTTTACACCGATAGCGTAAATGCAATGAAATGGGTTAAGCAAAAAAAATGCAAAACCAAACTTGAACGCAACCAAAAGACCGAAGACCTCTTCCAATACATTGAAAGAGCCGAAAAATGGCTTCAAGAAAACACCTACACAACCCAAATCCTAAAGTGGCATACAGACACTTGGGGCGAAATCCCAGCAGACTTTGGCAGGAAATAAATAATTAAAAGAGTAATTACCTCTTGTTACGTTTCAAATTCGCCTTATAGAACTTAATACCAATCATACCTTTTCTAAGTTTTGAATCAGCCCTAAAAGTAATCTTACCAACCTTAACCTTATTAGGCTTACACTCCTTTTCAGAGTCACAAGGCTCCCCAGTAACAGAAAGACTGAAAGTTCCAATTCCATCCAACTTAATATTATAACCCAATTTTAACCTCGTTTCCAAAACAATAGAAAACGCTTTCAAAGCCGAAAGAACATCAGGCTCCGAAAGACTTGTAGACTGAGAAATATCCTTTGCCATATCTTCCGAGCTAAAATGCCCAGCATAAACAGCATTAGGATAATACTTTACAACTTCCTGACCATCCTTGTCAATAAATTTTTTAGCACTAACACTATAATACCTTCTCATAAACTTTATATTTTTAAATTAAACAATGTCTTCTTAATAATTACTATCTACAAACTCTATAAAAACGGAAAAATAAAACAACCACTTTATAAATTTGCAAACACTTGATTATAAAATGCAAAGATAAGGAATAAATTTCATTAAATCAAATAAAAAAGTACTAACCTGCCACCTTACTATGAGTAACCTGCCACCTTACTATAAGTAACCTGCCAGGTTACTACCACCAACCTGCCACCTTACTAAAATTAAATCAAGTTTAAAAAAATTTATTCCTCATTCTACAAAATTTATATCTCGTTTTGAGAAAAATATATATTGGGATTATTTAAAATAACATTTCACAACATAATCTCAATAAGAGAAAAAGATATAATTAATTTTGAAAATTAATTTCTTTACTCTATCTTTGCCAAATCAAACCCAAAAGTGGTTTGTAATTTTTTATTGGAAAAATAGCGTTAGCTATTTATTCATGTGTTGCTAAAGGTCGAAAATTTAAACACAAACATGAATGGATAGGTTTACGCTCGTGTCATACGGCATGGGCGTAACTTATCTTTTTGTGTGGGACTTCGACCTCCTTGCAACAGAGATAAGTTACATAAGTCCCATGCTTTTTTTTGTAACTTTCTTTTGAATAAGTAGCCGATGCACTAAATACAATTAATGCTATGGCGAAATCTTTAATCTTTGAACTTCCTAAGATTGTTGAGGAAGGCAGAAAGGAAGCTGAAAAAATCCTTGAACGTTTAAGCTCTGCTAATAAAATTGGTCTTCAAACCAATGAACTTGTTATTCCTGCAAAGGATAGCTCTGGACTTTGGAAAGGACAAAATAATCAAGAAGTAAGCAAAGATTGGATTAATAGATTAATGTATGGGGATAATCTCTTAGCCATGCAAGCACTGCTTTCAGGAGACGAAGCCACGGGACTTCCTTCAATGCGTGGAATGATAGACCTTATTTATATAGACCCTCCATACGATAGTAAGGCAGATTACAGAACAAGTGTTAAACTCCCTGGTGCTGACCTTTCACAAAAACCAACAGTAATTGAACAATTTGCTTATGCAGATACATGGAAAGATGGCACTGTATCATATCTTAAAATGCTTTACCCTCGACTTGTTTTGCTTAAAGAACTTTTAAGTGAGAAAGGAAGTATTTATTTACATATTGATTGGCATGTAGGACACTATGTAAAATTAATGATGGATGAGATATTCGGCAAAAGTAAATTTATAAATGAAATCATATGGAATTATGGTACAATGTGCACAACAAAAACATTTTGGAACAGAAAGCATGATACTATATATTTTTATTCTAAATCGAACGAATACATCTTCAATGTTTATGAAGTATTAGATGATTATAAAGATGATTATTTTTCACGGTTTAAATATAAAGATGAAAAAGGTTATTTCATGATAAGAAAAATTAATGGTCAAGGCGATATGAATTTAGAATTTGAAAAAGATCATCCAGAATTATGTTATAGGCAATATGCTCAAGGAGGTGTTTTGCCAAAAGATTGTTGGGATATACCTTTTATTAATAGCAATGCAAAAGAAAGAATTGGTTATGCGACTCAAAAACCTGAAGCTTTGCTTGAAAGAATAATTAAAGCAAGTAGTAATGAGGGGTCTATTGTTTTAGATGTGTTTGGAGGAAGTGGTACAACGGCTGCTGTTGCTGAAAGGTTGGGAAGAAGGTGGATTACTACGGATATCGGGAAACCTGCTATTCTTGTAATGAGAAAGAGATTTATTGATCAAGATGTTAAGCCTTTCCTTTATCAATCGATTGGGGATTATCAAAAAGAAGCTTTTAGTAGTAGTAAACTTTATAAAAGGGTTGGGGATTTAAGCCAAATTGTTATGGGACTTTATGGGGCTTTACCTTTTGGAGTAGAGGAATTGGCAGATAGGAATATTGGATATATTAAGAGTAGTCGTACTTTGGTTATTGTTGATAGTCCAAATAAACTTACTGGCAAGGCAACAATTAAAAGAGCTGTTGAGGCAAAGAATACTATTTTGGGAGGAGGCTGGAATAAGGTTGTTGTTTTAGGATGGAACTTTGCTTATGATATTTCGGAAGCTATTGGAATTTATAAGGATGATGTTGAAGTTTTGGTTATTCCTCCTGACCTATTAGATAAATTAGCCTCAAAGAAAGAATATGCAAAATTAGTTCAGTCAAAGAATATTCGTTTCTCTACCTTGCAATATCTAACTATTAAACCTATTGAACTTATTAGAACTTCAAATGATATTGATAATATTAAGGTTAGATTGGATAATTACATTTTGCTTTCTCCTGATAATATTCCTCTTGATGAAAAGGATAAAGAAAAGCTACAACATATTATTGAAGAAGACCCTTTGGCTTTAATTGAGTATTGGAGTATTGACCCTGACTACGATGGAATTACTTTTAGAAGCTCTTGGCAAGACTATCGAGGAAATACTGCCAATGATAAAGATGATTTGCATTGTGTTTATATGGCTGACTTGTTTGTTCCTGCAAAAGAGAATAGGCAGGTTTGTATTAAGGCTGTGGATGTTTTTGGTTTTGAGTCTATGATAATTGAAAAACTTTAGGGGTTATGGCAAAGAAACAATTAAATGGTGATATTCCATTAGAATTAGCAAAGATAATTTCAGAAGAAACAAATAATGCTTTTAATGATGGTAGTTTGTTTGAACAAGTTACCCCTACAACAAGAGATTTAATAAAATTTTGGTTTTGTGAGCCACACACCGAAACAAGAAATATTAATTTCCATGAGGGACAAAGACAAAGTATTTTAAATACGATTTATCTTCATGAGGTTTTGAAGGTAGAGAATGTTTTGGATATTTATAATAGAGTTGCTGAAGACCTTTTGCCTTTTGTCAATATGGTTGATTTAAAGAAAGAGAAATACTCCTACCCTAAGTACGCTATTAAGATGGCAACAGGAACAGGGAAGACTTGGGTTATGCACGCTCTAATGATTTGGCAATTACTCAATGCAAAACATGAAGAGCAGTATAGTAGTCGTTATACTAAGAACTTTCTTATTGTTGCTCCTGGCATAATTGTTTACGATAGGCTTTTAGATGCTTTTAAGGGAAAGATTAAAGAGGGAACTCAAGAAAGAGATGAAAGGAAGAATGATTATTATTCTAATGAGGACTTGTTTTTGCCTCCAGCCTACAAAGAAGAAATAATTAGTTTTATTCAGAACAACACTGTTACAAAAGATGAAATTGGAAAGAAGATTACTGGAGAGGGTTTAATTGCTATTACCAATTGGCATTTGTTTATGAGTAGGGATGAAACGACAGACAATGAAGAATTGGAAACAGATGTATTATATAATGGTAGAAGTGTTATCAAAGACCTATTGCCTGCTCGTCCAAGTTTGAGTGCAGGAAACTCTTTAGAACAATTGGATAGACAGTATTTGAGAGGAAATGAGTTGGATTATTTGGCAGAGTTACCAAATCTAATGGTTATAAATGACGAGGCTCACCATATTCACGAAAACAAAGTAAATGGAGAAATTGAAGAGGTTGAATGGCAAGAGGGATTAAATTTTATTGCAAGAAATAAGCTTGATAAGTTTATGCAGGTTGACTTTTCAGCTACTCCTTACGATAATGTTGGTTCTGGTAAAAATGCAACAAAGGTTTATTTCCCTTATATTATTACTGATTTTGACTTAAAGACTGCAATCCTTAAAGGTTATGTAAAAACTATTCTTATTGATAAGAGACAGGAAATTACAGATTTGCAAGGATTGGATTTTAAAGCTATAAGAGATGGGAGAAAAGTAGTTAGCATAAGTGAAGGACAGAGGTTAATGCTTCGTGCAGGTTTGAAAAAGCTAAAAATATTAGAGGAAGAATTTGTAAAGATTGATGAAGCTAAACATCCAAAAATGCTTGTTATATGTGAAGATACAAGCGTTACTCCTTTTGTTGAAGAATTTTTAATAAGTGAAGAGGGCTTAACAGATAAAGATGTTTTGAGGGTAGATAGTAATAAAAAAGGGGATATTAATGAGAGTGATTGGAAAGTTTTAAAAGAAAAGCTTTTCAATATTGATAAATATTCAAGCCCTAAGGTTATTGTTTCTGTTCTTATGCTTAGAGAAGGATTTGATGTAAATAATATTTGTGTTGTTGTACCTCTCAGAGCTTCAACTGCTCCAATCCTTTTAGAACAAACAATAGGGAGAGGGTTACGTCAAATGTGGAGAGGTAAAGAATATGAAGAACAGAAAATAGAGAATAGGATAAGGGTATTTCAGCAAAAAAAATCACCTCTTTCTTATATTGATATGCTTTCAATTGTTGAACATCCAGCTTTTATGAATTTCTATGATGAATTATTAAGTGCTGGTGTTGCAGGTATTGAAGAAAGAGATTTAACAAATAAGAATGCTATTGGTGATATTATTAAAGTTGAACTGAAAGAAAACTATAAAGAATATGATTTGTTTTGGCCAATTGTTATTAAGGATGCTGAAGAAGAAATTAAGCCTTTAGATATTGATATTAGCAAATTAAATTCTTTTGAAAGTTTTTATTTGAACGATTTACAAAAAGTAATTAGCACAAAAGGAGAAAGTTTTATTTCAAAAGAAATTACTGTTGGAACTCAGTTTGGAAAATATGAAGTAAATGCTAATTTATTTAATGCACAAACCTATAACGAATATCTTCAGAAGATTTTAAAGATAATTACAAATAGAATAGATAAAGAAGGGAAAAAATCGAAAAGAGATTATCCAATGCTTCAGGTTAATGAAGTTGAAATTATAAGAGTATTAGACAGGTATATTAGAATAAAGTTATTTAATCAATCATTTGATCCTTTTGTAAATTATAACTGGAAAGTTCTTTTAGCTAAAAATGGAATAGTAACTCATCATATTATTAAAGAAATGAGTAAAGCTATTTATGAAATGCAAATGAATGTTGAAGTTTCTGATGCCATTATTGAAAAAAGATATTTCTCAGAAGTAAATACTTTAAGAATAAGAGAAGATTACTCTTTAGATGTTTCTAAAACTATATTTGATAAATTAGGCTATCCTTCTAATAAAGGGGGATTAGAGAAAACTTTTATTGAGTTTATTGATTTGGATGCAGATGTTGAAAGCTTTATCAAGATTAATGAAACTCAACATAGGTTTTCTTCTATTTTCTATATTAGGCAAGATGGCTTATTATCTAATTATTCTCCTGACTTCTTAGTAAAGACAAAGGACAAATATTATGTTATTGAGACTAAGGGAGAAGATAAAAAGAATGATAGCAATGTTAAACAAAAGCAATTAGCTACTATTGAATGGTGTAAGAAAATTAATTCATTAAATCCTGAATTTCGAGATAATAGAGAATGGGAATATATCTTATTAGCAGAAAATGATTTCTACACTTGGAAAAACAATAGTGCAAGTCTAATTGATATTTGTAAATACGCAAAGGTTGTTGAAACTGCTGTTCAAGGTACTTTATTTTAGAGATATTTCTTCTTTGGAATAGTTACCGCTTGTTTTGTCCAGTTGTTTAGGAAAGATATTACTTCTTTTTCGCTGTATCCTTCGCCTTTTTCAAGGTAAGCGGAGTTTTGGGTGTGAACTCTTTCGCCTTTTTCGTTAAGGATTACAAAAACGGGGAAACCAAACCTTTCGGGGTAGCCCAAACGTTTCATTGCTTTGGGATTTTCGTTGGCTTTGGAGTAGTTGATATGTATAAAGACAAAATTATCTTCTAAGGTTTTCTTCACGTTTTGGTTGGTGTTGGCAAATTCATTAAACATCAAACACCATTTGCACCAATTGCCTCCAACCATTGCAAATACATATTTATTATTTGCTTTAGCTGTTTCAATTGCTTCAAGCAGTTGTTTATCTCCGTCTTTTGTTTCGTCATATACTTTTTGAGAATAAAGTATGTTGGAGCTAATTAGTATGGCAATAACTAAAATTAATATTCTTTTCATATTCATATCGTTTTAATTTTGCAAATTTAGAATAAAATAGATTTCTCAAATATAATTTGGAAGATATTTGTATTTTTTATATATTTGCTTTTCAAAATTTGGCTATTCACTTTATTAAAAAATATTATTTATGAGCATTAAAGGAACAAAAACAGAACAAAATTTGTTGAAGGCTTTTGCTGGAGAATCTCAAGCAAAAAACCGTTACACTTTCTTTGCAAAGGAAGCTAAGAAGGAAGGTTATGAACAAATAGCTGCTATTTTTATGGAAACAGCTATTCAAGAAGAACAACACGCTAAACAATTCTTCCGCTATCTTGAAGGAGGTATGGTGGAGATTACTGCAATGTATCCTGCAGGAATTATTGGCACAACTCCTGAAAACCTAAAGGCTGCTGCTGAGGGAGAAAATGAAGAATGGACAGATCTTTATCCTGAGTTTGCTCGCATTGCTGAAGAAGAAGGTTTCCCTAAGGTTGCTGCAACTTTCAAAAATGTAGCTAAAGTAGAAAAAATGCACGAAGACCGTTACTTGAAACTTTTGAAAAACGTTGAAGAAAACAAAGTTTTTGAAAGAGAAGAAGAAGTATTCTGGTATTGCAGAAACTGTGGTTATGTTCATTTTGGAAAGAAAGCTTTGGAAAAATGCCCTGCATGTCAACATCCTAAAGCTTATTTTGAAATTCAACCTCTAAACTACTAATAAAATAAAACCTTTTATTAGTTGATTTAACCAAAAACAGCTACCAAATTCTTGGTAGCTGTTTTTATTTTATTCTATTGGTTTCTTATTTAGAATGGTTGAGGTGTAAAGGTAACGTTTAATGGAACGTTTTGGGGTTTTCTCAAATTCTTCTTCTTGAAGATAGATATAGGAAATTTGGCTATAGGCAGGAAGTTCTTTATTTAATTCTTCCTTTATTTTTCTAATTATTGACTTTGAGTGAACAATATCTATCTTTTCTTTGTCTAACATATCCTGATTCAAATAAACCATAGCTACTAACTTTCCTTCTTGTTCCAAAACAATACTTTCCATAACATATTCCATTGAGTTTAGTTTGTCTTCAATTTCTTCTGGATAAATATTTTGACCACTTGCTCCAAGAATCATATTCTTACTCCTTCCTTTAATGAAAAGATAACCATCCTTATCTATTAGTCCCAAATCTCCTGTTCTTAACCAACCATCTTCAGAAAGTACTGCAGAAGTTGCTTCAGGATTTTTATAATATCCCATCATAACATGATCTCCCTTAACCATTATTTCTCCCACAATATTTTCACTATCTGGGGAATCTATCTTTATTTGCATATTTGAGGTAACTTTTCCACAAGAACCTTGTCTAAATGTTTTCCAATTGGAATAAGTAATAATTGGAGCGCATTCTGTCATTCCATATCCAATGGTATATCTTAATCCTAAGTTTTTAAAGAATGTTTCAACTTCTTGATTAATGGCTGCTCCTCCAATTATTATTTGATTGAACTTGCCTCCAAATGCATTATTTATGGAAGTAAGTATTTTATTTTTAATTATGCTGTCAATAATTGGAGTATTCAGCAATATTTTAACAAGAGTTTTATCAATCATTGGTTTGATTTTAGACTTGTATATCTTTTCAATGATTAAAGGAACTGCAATAATAAGGTCTGGTTTAACACTTTCAAATGCTTCTGCAATAATTTTTGGACTTGGAACACGTGTTAGAAAATGAATATGCATTCCAACCATAAATTCAAAAATTATCTCAAAAGCCATTCCATACATGTGAGCCATAGGAAGCATTGAAATAATATTCATTCCTGCTGTCATTTCTGGCAATTCTTCTGTTGCAAAAATTAGATTGGAGTTAATGGCCTTATAAGATAACATGACTCCTTTTGAAAGGGAGGTTGTGCCAGAAGTGTAGTTGATAATTGCTAAATCATTTATATTTTCACGCTCATATTTTACATCCTCTCTACGAAATCCTTTTGGATATTTCTTTCTGAACTTCTCTTCAATTCGTTGAAATGCTCTTTTGCAAGGAGCACAATTAGAAGAAACCAAACTGAAATCGGTCAAAAGAATAATTCCATTTAATCCGTCCATTTTCTTTTCATCCAAACTTTCCCAAACAACATCTCCTACAAAGAGCAATTTAGCTTCGGAATGATTAACAAGATGATGAACTGCTTCTGGTTTGAACTCATGCAAAATTGGAACAGCAACAGCTCCATAGGTAATGATAGAAAAGAAACTTATAGCCCAATTAGCAGAATTTCTACCACAAAGAGCAATCTTATCTCCTTTTTTAATTCCACATTCTTCAAAAAATATATGAGCCTTTGCAATTTGTTTTGCAACTAAAGAATAATATTTCGGCTCAGCCTTATAGTCAGAAAGAGCAGGGTAATCCCAATGATTCTTTAAGCTCTCTTCAATATTAGCAATAAAACTATCTCTATTCATAAAAAATAAAATATAAATTGAAAAGGCAAATATAAATAATAATTTATATTTGGAACAAAAATACAACTTGAAATGTTGATTTATTGAAGAATGATATTATTCTATTGGATGATTATATTGGTCAATCAAACGTTCTTGTTCATCTTCAGAAATAATCAAAAGAATATCATTCTCAATTAACTCTAATTGACCATTAGGAATTAAAAATTTACCATCTCTCTTAATCATTATAACCAAAGTCCTTTCTGGAAGAACCATATCATTTAGATTATTCCCTTTCTTTAGCATATACTTTGTTAATTGAAGTTCCTTAAGATGAACATTCAACTCTTCTGGAATTTCAACTCCAAAATCACTTGGTTTATTATTATTAGGAAGGTCTAATTTCAAGAACTTTGCAACGCTTGTTATTGTCATACCCTGAACAACCAAAGAAACTAAAGTAACAATAAATACTATATTAAAAATATAATTGGAATATGGAATATTAGCTACAACTGGATATGTTGCAAAGATTATTGGCACAGCTCCTCTAAGTCCTACCCACGAAATAAAGGTTTTTGAACGGAAATCAACCTTTCTAAAAGGCAAGAGGCACAAGAAAACACTGGCTGGACGAGCAATCAAAATCATAAATACACTTATAAGAAGACCTATTGGAAGTAGATAAATCATCTCACTTGGATTGACTAAAAGTCCTAAAGAAAGGAACATAATTAGTTGAGCAAACATTGTGAGTCCATCTAAAAATGATGATATCTCTTTTTTGAATACAATCTTATTATTACCAACAATTATACCAGCAATATATACAGCAAGATATCCATTTCCCTTTAATATGTCAGTTATGGCAAAAGTGAATAGAATTATACTAAACAACAAAAGAGGATAAAGTGAAGGATATGGAATTTGAACCTTATTTATTAGCTTAACAGATAATTTCCCAACTGCAAACCCTATTGCACCCCCAACTAAAAATTGTATAAAGAAACTTCCAATAACATTTCCTATACCAATGCTTGAAGAAGATATATATTGTATTAGTGCAATTGTAAGCATAAATGCCATTGGATCATTACTTCCACTTTCTAATTCCAATTTTGGGCGAAGATGATATTTGAGTTTAATATTTTGAGAACGGAGTATATTGAATACGGAAGCTGAATCGGTTGATGACATTGTTGAAGCTAAAAGAAGTGCTGTTGCCAACGGAAGTTTTACATTGGTAAATTCAAAGCCTGTTATCCAAAATATAAAAAATCCTGTAAGTAGAGCCGTTATTAAAACCCCAAAAGTTGAGAGGACAATTCCTTGATACATTATTGGCTTTATCTCTTTCAATTTAGTATCCATCCCTCCCGAGAAAAGGATGATACTTAATGCAATCATTCCTATAAACTGAGCCAATTCTGCATTGTAGAACTGAACTCCAAGCCCATCACTCCCAAATAGCATTCCTACAATCAAGAAAATAAGTAAGGTTGGTATTCCAAATTTAGAACTTGCTCGAGAAACTATAATACTAATAAAAATTAAAATCGCTGCAACTAATATTATATTGTCTGGTGATATCTCCATATAGCTTTGTATTTAGTGAAATTCTTATTCTTTTATCATATCTTTGATTATATTTCTAACCTCCTTATCCAACTCTTCTAATGTTGGACAACTATATATAATAGATAATTTATCCTCTTCAATATTTAAGCCTTTTGAAAAATAACTCCAATATTCTTTCATCTTATTAACTGATGTAGCAGTTTTCAAAAGCTCTGCATGCAATGCAATCATTCCTTCTTCTTTTTGAAAATATTCGTTGGATTTAATTTCAAATGGCAAAAGTGGATTATTTATTAAGCCCCTTCCAAGCATCCAGTCATTTATTGATGGAAATCGAAGTTTTAGTTTATTGAAATCTTCCCTTGAAAATATATCTCCATTATAAACAACTCTTTTATTTACTTTAGGAATTATATCTTCAAAGCAATTTAAGTTGACCTCTGATTCATATTTATCAACTGCCAAACGAGGATGAATAATTATGTTTTTGATTGGATAGGAATTAATGATTGGAATTAGTCTATAAATATCTGCTGTATCTTCTACTCCAAGACGAAGTTTTAGAGATAAGCTAATTGGAATTCTATTTATAACTCCTTCTATTATATTTTCTATTCTTTTAGTGTCTTTGAGTAGTCCTGCTCCCCTGTCTTTCTTTAGAGTTCTTTCGAAAGGGCAACCCAAGTTCAAATTCATTTCCTTATAACCCAAAGAGAAAAGAGCTTCTGCAATTTCAATCATTGCATTAATATCGTTTCCCAATACTTGAGGAATTATTTCTAAATTAGAAGTATTATTTTCTTTCAAAACATCCCTAAACTTCCTTTTGCTAAAACTATTACTTCCATGCGTAATAGAAATAAAAGGGGTTATGGCTTTATCAATAATATTAGGGAAAAGCTTATCATAGGCATTTCTAAACAAATAACCTGTCAAATTTTGCATTGGAGCCATTATAAGCTTGTCTTCGGGAGAAAAAAGCTTTGTTTCAAATACAAATATATTTTTTGTTTTTACTTGAGGAAATAAAACTCTTAATTCTCCATTCATAACTAATAATTATAATAATCTTTCCACATCATACTTAAATGCTTAAGTATTTCTTTTTCTTTTGGGTTGTTACCTGTTTCATAAAGTTTCTCCCCTATTAAACCATCTGGCATAAACTGCATTGGGATAAAATTATTTTCGTAATCGTGAGCATATTTATAGTCTTTGGAATATCCAATTTCTTTCATAAGTGAGGTTGGAGCATTTCTTAAATGAAGTGGGACAGGTAAATCTCCTGTTTTTTCAACAATGGCTAATGCTTTTCCTATTGCCATATAGGTTGAATTGCTCTTTGGAGAGGTTGCCAAATAAACTGCCATTTGAGATAGAATTATTCTGCATTCAGGATACCCAATTTTATTTACTGCTTCAAAGCCAGCATTGGTTAAAAGCAATGCATTTGGGTTAGCCATTCCAATGTCTTCGGAGGCTAAAATAACCATTCTTCTTGCAATAAATAATGCATCTTCTCCTGAGTTTACCATTCTTGCCAACCAATAAACAGCTGCATTGGGGTCAGAGCCTCTAATACTTTTTATAAAAGCAGAAATAATATCATAGTGCATCTCTCCTTTTTTGTCGTAGGAAGAAAGATTTTGTTGAATTATGTAAGAAACCTTTTCATTAGTAATTATTGTATCTTCTCCAAGTTGAGTTACTACTATTTCTATTGCATTCAAAAGTTTTCGAGCATCTCCACCACTTATTCGCATTAGAGCTTGAGTTTCTTTTACATCAATTGCTCTATTCTCATTTTCTTTATAGTATTCAATGGCTTTATCAATTAATTGCATCAAATCTTCCTTCTCTAAGTTTTTAAGAATAAAGACTTGACATCTTGAAAGTAAAGGGGTAATTACTTCAAAAGAAGGATTTTCGGTTGTTGCTCCAATTAATGTTATTATTCCTTGCTCAACTGCTCCAAGTAGTGAGTCTTGTTGATTTTTGGAGAAACGATGTATCTCATCAATAAAAAGAATTGCCCTATCTCCCTGCTTGGCTTTTTCTATAACTTCTCTTACATCTTTAACTCCTGAATTGATTGCTGAAAGAGAATAGAAAGGACAAAAAAGTCTATTGGCTATAATATTAGCTAAAGTTGTTTTTCCAACACCTGGAGGTCCCCACAAAATCATTGAAGGAATATTTCCACTTTCTATAGCATTTCTAAGTATTGCACCTTCTCCAACTAAGTGCTTTTGACCTATATATTCATTTAATGAATTGGGGCGTAAATATGCTGCAAGTGGTTTATTCATCTTATTTTATCTATAGATAAGAAAAACTGTATTCCTTTTATTCAAATCAATTTTAGTCTTTTTCCAGCCATTGGCAGTTTTGGTAATTATTTGTTCTGAAGTCATTGAAATATCAACTCCAATACATATATAAGTATTAGGATTGAGGTTCTGAGTCAAACTCTCCAACATTTGATTATTTCTGTAAGGGGCTTCAATAAATATTTGTGTTTGATTAGTTTTAATGGCAATTGCTTCTAATTCTTTAATCTTTCTTGCTCTTAGAGTCTTATCAACTGGCAAATATCCAACAAAAGCAAAGTTTTGACCATTAAAGCCTGAAGCCATAAGTGCCATCATTAAAGAAGATGCTCCAACCAAAGGAACAATTTTAATCCCTTTGCTTTGAGCCATACTAACAACCATTTGACCAGGATCTGCAATACAGGGAAGTCCAGCCTCTGACATCAAACCAATGTTCTTCCCATTTTTGATTGGGTCTAAATAATCCTCTATCTCTTCAACTTTAGTATGTTCATTAAGAATGAAAAATTCTACCTCCTCAAAATCTTTCTTATAACCTGCCTTTTTGAGAAATCTTCTTGCTGAACGCAAATCCTCCACAATAAAACAATCGCAATGATTTAATAGCTCCAAATTAACTTCTGGAATAGAATACTTCAAATCATTATCAGCAATTGGAGTAGGGAATAAATATAGTACTGCATTATTCATCTTAAGTGCAAAGGTAATAAATTCAATCGTTTTCCCATTATTATAGTTAAAAAAAATACAATAAATCAATAAAGTTCCTACTTCTTTTAATTAGAAAGCGCTTAAGGTTTTTGTGTTCTAGACTTTCCTATTAAACAAAATAATGTACACTCACTATAGAAATTCCTAAATAAGCTTCTGAACTTATTTAATAACGTTTACTTCTAATCAAACTTCCTCTCAATCTAAAAACAATGCCATTGTTTTATTGAAACAACCGCATTGTTTTGAGTGAATAATGGCATTGTTTTGGCAAAACAACCGCATTGTTTTGAGATCAATGTCTGATTTGAATTTTTCTTAATCCGCAATTTTGCATGTATATATCTTATTATTATTTCTTTATATAGACTTTAAATCTCACCAAATCTTGATTCATTTTAGCATCATGGCACTAAACGAGATTTATTTATTTATTGGATGAGAAAAGATGGTTTCTATCTTTTATTATATGTGCAAGCTTATTGTATAATAGGTCATTCTTATCGGAAAATAATGATTCTAATAATAATTTATTAAGATTTATTTTGTTTTGTATGGTTTTGTTTCCTAATTTTGCACGATTATTCTAATTAAAAACATATTTCTTATGACTAAAAATATAGAATTAATCAATTGGGTAAATCATTGGAAAGAAATTTTTCAGCCTAAAGACATTCATTGGTGTGATGGCTCTGAGGAAGAAAACCAAAACATATTAGATAGTATGGTTGCAAGTGGAGTTGCAATCAAACTAAATGAAGAAAAAAAACCAAACTCCTACTATTTCCAAACAGACGATTCAGACGTAGCAAGAATTGAGAGCAGAACATTTATTTGCTCTAATAGGCACGAAGATGCTGGTCCAACAAATAATTGGAACGACCCTGAATCTATGAAAGAAGCTATGCTAAAGGTTTATAAAGGAGCAATGAAAGGAAGAACAATGTATGTTATTCCTTTTTCAATGGGACCTTTAGGCTCAGATAAATCATATATTGGAGTTCAATTAACAGACTCGCCTTATGTTGTTGTTCATATGAGAATAATGACAAGAATGGGTAACCCTGCTTTAAATATTTTGGGAGAAAATGGTAGATTTATTCCTTGCATCCATTCTGTTGGTTATCCATTGGAAGAAGGACAGAAGGACATAAAATGGCCATGTCGTCCAATTGAAGAAAAATATATTTGCCAATTCCCCGAAACAAAAGAAATCTGGTCTTTTGGTTCAGGATATGGTGGAAATGCTCTTTTAGGTAAGAAATGTTTTGCTCTACGTATTGCCTCAGTTATTGGTAAAGAAGAAGGATGGTTGGCAGAACATATGTTAATTTTGGGAATTACAAACCCTAAAGGAGAGAAAAAATATATTGCAGCTGCCTTCCCTTCAGCATGTGGAAAGACTAATCTTGCTATGTTAATTCCAACAATTCCTGGTTGGAAGGTTGAAACAGTTGGAGATGATATTGCATGGATGAAATTTGGAAAAGATGGTCGTCTTTGGGCAATTAATCCAGAAAATGGTTTCTTTGGAGTTGTTCCTCAAACCTCAATGGATACAAATCCTAATGCATATCAATCTATTCAAAGAAATACACTATACACAAACGTTGGTCTAACTCCAGACAAGGATGTTTGGTGGGAAGGAATTGGATATGATTGTCCTGAAGGAACTTTAGATTGGAAAGGAAGAGTTTATGACAAGACTTCAAAAGAGCCTTGTGCCCAAAGCAACTCACGTTTTACAACTCCTATATCTGAATGTCCAGTAGCTGATCCAGAATATAATGAACCTAATGGAGTGCCTATTTCTGCAATTTTGTTTGGAGGAAGACGCCAATCAACAATTCCTTTAGTTTATGAGGCAAATGATTGGAATCATGGAGTTATGATGGGTTCTGTTATTGGTTCTGAAATTACTTCTGCAGTTATTGGACTTAATGTTGGAGAGCTTAGACACGACCCATTTGCAATGAAACCATTCTGTGGATACAATATGGGAGATTATTTTGCTCATTGGATAAATATTGGCTTAAAAACTCAAAAAGAAAACTTACCAAAGATTTTCTGCGTTAACTGGTTTAGAAAAGATAATGGTAAATGGCTGTGGCCAGGTTATGGAGAAAACTCAAGAGTTTTAGCTTATATATTTGACCGTTGCAATAATGAAGACATTGCTTTGGACTCTCCTATTGGCAAGATACCTAAACCAAATTCTATAAACACTCAAGGTTTGGATATTACATACGAGCAAATGGGAAAGCTAATGAGAATTGATAAGAAAGAGTGGTTAAATGAACTTAAGCGGACAGAAAAGTTCTATGAATTGTTTGGATCGCATCTTCCAAAAGAGCTAAGTATGCAAATCAGCAAACTAAGAGAAAGAATTAATAGCATAACAGAATAACGAGAAGCATTTACATACTTTCTACCAAATTAAGTGGACGTTGCCTGATTTTTCATATAATTTATCTTCAAAGATTGTTTTGTACTTCAGCTTCC